>Ga0209347_1000093_pt1 | contig 252686 bp, 260 predicted proteins | sample AutmiccommuBRH23_FD_187382 | JGI IMG/M metagenome (GOLD analysis project Ga0209347, IMG submission 187382) | Deep subsurface microbial communities from Mt. Terri, Switzerland - Autotrophic microbial communities BRH/23 (SPAdes) (version 2) | ecosystem: Environmental > Aquatic > Deep subsurface... | reverse complement strand
CCCGCCTCGAGCGCCGCCTCGGTCGCCGTCTGCGGGGTGTCGGAGGACTGGGTCCCGACGGGGCCGGCGCCCGCCTTGGCAGCGGCGGCCGCGTCCTTCGCCTCGTCCCGCGGCCCGTTCTCGGCTCCGGGTGCCGGGTCCCGCCGATCGTCCCGGGCTGCGTCGTCGTCGCTCACCGCAGCAGCCCCTTCATCTGGGAGGTCGGAGTGGCCTCGAGCGCGGCGGCCTCGGCGGCGCGCGCGGCCTCCACCCGGTTCACCCCCAGGGGAGCGTTCCGCACCTGCTCGTGCAGCGCGAGGATCGCGTTGAGCAGCATCTCCGGTCGCGGCGGGCAGCCGGGAAGGTAGATGTCCACCGGCACGATGTGGTCCACGCCCTGCACGATCGCGTAGTTGTTGAACATCCCGCCCGACGACGCGCACACCCCCATGGACAGCACCCACTTGGGCTCGGGCATCTGGTCGTACACCTGGCGCACCACCGGCGCCATCTTCTGGCTCACCCGGCCGGCCACGATCATCAGGTCGGCCTGGCGGGGGGACGCGCGGAACACCTCCATGCCGAAGCGTGAGATGTCGAAGCGGGGTGTGCCCGTGGCCATCATCTCGATGGCGCAGCACGCCAGCCCGAAGGTCACCGGCCACATCGACGCCTTGCGGACGTAGCCGGCGAACTTCTCGACGGTCGTCAGCAGGATGCCGGACGGCGCTTCCTCGATGCCCATAGTGCTCCTCCTCTCCTTCTCGCCTCGTCGTGGACGTTCCCGGTCGGCGTCAGTCCCAGTCGAACCCGCCGCGGCGCCACTCGTACACGAAGGGCACGGTGATCAACGCGATGAAGGTGACCATCGCCACCACCCCGAACAGCTCGAGCTCCCCGAAGGCCACCGCCCAGGGGTACATGAAGACCACCTCGATGTCGAAGATGATGAAGCTCATCGCCACCAGGTAGTACTTGATCGGGAAGCGTCCGCCCGACGCCGCCTGCGGGGTCGGGTCGATCCCGCACTCGTACGCCTCGAGCTTGGCGCGGTTGTAGCGCCTGGGGCCCAAGACCGCGCTGGCAGCGATGCCGCCGAGCGCCAGCACCCCCGCGACCCCCATGAGGACAAGGAGCGGCACGTACGGGTTGCTCATCGAGCCCTCCCTCGTGGTCGTGGGACGCGCCGATCGGCCGGACCGAGGGCAGCATGGCGCATCACCGGCCCGGACGCGATCTCCGCCGAGTGTCGTCGGCTCATGCGGCCGGCGCAATGCGGGTCAGGGCGGCGATCACCCGGTCGGACAGGTCGCCGCCGCGCGGCTCGTACACGTCGGCGAGCAGCTTCATCACCAGGCGCATCAGGGCGGGTCGGGGGAGCCCGTAGCGCGTGCACAGGTGCATCACCGTGGGGTGCTCGATGAGCTTCACGAACACGCGGCCCAGCGTGTAGTACCCGCCCAGGTCGGCGGCCATCACCCGGGGGTACGTGGCCAGGACACGGTCCCGCGCCGCGGCGGTTCCCCGGGAGCGGGCCTGCACCACCACCTCGGCCGCGCGACGGGACGCCTGCATCGCATAGGCGATGCCCTCCCCGTTGAACGGGCTGACCATGCCTCCCGCGTCCCCGACCAGCATGAGGCCGCGCGTGTACAGGGGCTTGCGGTTGAAGCCCATGGGCAGGGCCGCACCGCGGACCGGACCCACCTGTCCGTCGGGCGTGAAGCCCCACTCGGCGGGGGTCGCGGCCACCCAGCGGCGCAGCATGTCCTTGTAGTCGACCCGGGTCGTCGTCGCACGGGAGCTCACGCTGCCCAGGCCCACGTTCGCCGTGCCGTCGCCGAGGGGGAAGATCCAGCCGTACCCGGGGAGCAGGTTGGACTGCCGCGGGACGCCGTCCCACAGCTCGAGGTGGGACTCCATCCACTCGTCGTCGTGCATGGGCGTGCGGTAGTAGGTGCGGACCGCGACACCCATCGGCCGGTTGACGTTCTTCTCGATCCCCATCGCCAGGGCCAGACGGGCCGAGACGCCGTCGGCGGCGATCACCACCGGCGCCCGGTAGGTGACCTCGTCCCCGACCTTGCGGCCGTCGTCGTCCACCGGTCGCGCCGTCACCCCGACCACGCGGCCGGTGCGGTCGTCGATCAGCGGCCCGGTGACCGCCGTCTGCTCCAGGACCTTGGCGCCGGCCGCGGCGGCGTGCTGAGCGAGGGCGGCGTCGAAGTCGCGCCGGGTGCGGGCGAGCCCGTAGTCGGGGAACGCGTTCAGCTGCGGCCAGGGGATCTCCAGCCGGTGTCCCCCGCCGTAGACGCGCAGCCCACGGTTGCGGATCCAGCCGTCCTCGGGCCGCATCGGCAGACCCATCGCGACCAGCTCGCGCACGGCCCGGGGGGTGAACCCGTCACCGCACACCTTGTCCCGCGGGAAGGCCGACTTCTCCAGGACGAGGACGTCGAGGCCGGCCGCGGCGAGGTAGTAGGCGGCGGTCGAGCCGGCGGGCCCGGCACCCACGACGACGACGTCAGCGTCGTCCTGGCGCACCGTCACCACGCTGCTCCTCAGTGCTGTCGAAGGGTCTTGTGAAGGGATTCACGAGCATCAACCGCGTCAGTGTATCCACGGTCAAGACCGTGTACCGGACGGGTGGCCCGGTGCACAGCCACGATCCCGCCGCTCAGGTTCCGGTACTCCACCCCGACCCAGCCCGCCGCCCGCATCCTGCGGCCCAGCCCCACCTGGTCGGGCCAGGCACGGATCGACTCGGCGAGGTAGACGTAGGCGTCCGGCGCGCTGGAGACGGCCCTGGCCACGGCCGGCAGCGCCCGCATGAGGTACTCGGTGTACACCGTGCGCCAGGGCGCCCAGGTGGGCGTGGAGAACTCGCACACCACCAGCCGTCCGCCCGGGCGGGTGACCCGGAGCATCTCGGCGAGCGCCGCGTCGGTGTCGACCACGTTGCGGAGCCCGAACGAGATGGTCACCGCGTCGAAGGAGGCATCGGCGAACGGGAGCCGGACGGCGTCGCCGGCCACGAACGGAAGCCCCGGACGACCGGCCTTGCCCTCGGTCAGCATGCCGATCGAGAAGTCGCAGGGCACCACCAGCGCCCCTCGGGCGCCGAAGGGCTCGCTCGACGTCCCCGTTCCCGCGGCCAGGTCCAGCACCCGTTCGCCCGGCCGGGGGTCGACGGCGTCGGTGGTCGCCGCGCGCCACCGACGGTCCTGGCCGAGGGAGAGCACGGCGTTGGTGACGTCGTAGCGACGGGCGACGGCGTCGAACATGGCGGCCACCTCGTGGGGCAGCTTCTCCAGGCTGGCTCGCATCGGCTCAGTCTCCCATCGGATCGGCGGTCCCCCGGCCCGCCGTAGGCTGTGCGGTGATGATCTCCGACCTGCCCGCGCTCCCCGAGGACGCCCTTCCGCTGCCGCTCGTCTCGCGCACCGTCGCCATCGACCCTGCCGAGCTCCCCGCCGACCTGATCGACCTGGTCCCCCCGGGCGGCATGGCGTGGGTGCGCCGCGGGGACGGCCTTGTCGCCTGGGGCGAGCTGGTCCGCTTCCGACCCACCGGAACCGACCGGATGCGCACGGCCGAGGCGACCTGGCGTGACCTGGCCGCGCGGGCTGTCGTGCGCGACGAGGTGCGCGTGCCGGGGTCCGGGCCGATCGCGTTCGGATCCTTCTCGTTCGCCCCCGGTTCCCCGACCGGGAGCGTGCTGGTCGTCCCCCGGGTCGTCGTCGGGCGCCGTGGTGGGGCGGCCTGGATCACCACGATGGACGCCGGCGCCGTTGCCCCCGGGGCCGCCGGCCTCGTCAGGCAGCCCGCCCCCCGGAGCCCGGGTGCCGTGCGCTACTCCGACGGAGCCCTGAGCGCTCGCGCCTGGCAGCGCGCCGTCGAGCACGCCCTGGACCGGATCCGGGCCGGGCGGCTCGACAAGGTCGTCCTCGCCCGCGAGGTGCTGGCCACGACCGCCGAGCCGCTCGACCCGCGCTGGGTCCTGCACCGCCTCGCGGCCGACTACGGCGCATGCTGGACGTTCGCCGTCGACGGGATGGTCGGCGCCACCCCCGAGCTCCTGCTGCGCAGCGAGAAGGGGCTGGTCACCTCCCGGGTGCTTGCCGGGACGATCCGGCGGACCGGGGACGACGACGCCGACCTCGCGCACGCGGCGGTCCTGGCCCACTCCTCGAAGGACCTGGAGGAGCACGAGTACGCGGTCGCGTCGCTCACCGAGGCGCTGGCGCCGTTCTGCTCCTCGACGAACGTGCCGGAGACACCGTTCGTCCTGCACCTGCCCAACGTCCTGCACCTGGCGACCGACGTCACCGGCGTGCTCTCCACGGGTGGCCTGGCCCCCACTCCGTCGAGCCTGGCGGTCGCGTCGGCGCTGCACCCCACAGCCGCCGTCGCCGGCACCCCCACCGCCGAGGCGTGCGAGCTCATCGATCAGATCGAGGGGATGGACCGGGGGCGGTACGCCGGGCCCGTCGGCTGGATCGGGGCGGACGGGGACGGGGAGTGGGCCATCGCGCTCCGCTCCGCGGAGATCGGGGCCGACCCGCACCGGCTGCGGCTGTTCGCGGGCTGCGGGATCGTGGCCGCCTCCGACCCGGTGGCCGAGCTCGCCGAGTCCGAGGCCAAGCTGGAGCCCATGCGCCACGCCCTGTCCGGCGGAGCGACCGCCTAACCACCCGCCGGCGCAGGCGCCACCCTCGAGTGCTGGACGGCTGCGGTGACAGCCGACGCCAGCCGGGCGTGCAGCGCACGACGTTCCGCGCGGTCGACGGACACCTCGATCACGCTGATGCCCTCCACCGGGCCGCGCAGCGCCGCGCGCAGCGCCTCGACGCTGTCGACCAGGGAGTGGGCCACGCCGTACCCGGCGCACAGCGCGCGGAGATCCGCGCGGTGCGGGGTGGCGAAGACCCGCTCGAACGTGCCGGCCAGGTGCGGCTCCCCGTGCTCCAGGACCGCGAACACGGAGCCGCCGCCGTCGTTCGCCACGATCACCTGCAGGTCGGGGCGCTGCTCCAGCGGTCCGACGAGCAGCCCTCCGACGTCGTGCAGGAACGTCAGGTCGCCGAGGTAGGCGCGGACGGGGCGACCGAGGCCCAGCGCCACTCCGGCCGCCGTCGAGACGGTGCCATCGATGCCGGACACCCCTCGGTTGGCCAGCACCGTAGGCGGAGCCGTCCACGCGGCGACGAGGTCGAGGTCGCGGATGGGGCTGCTGGCCCCGACCACGAGGACGTCGTCCTGCCCCAGGGCGGCGGCGACCTCCGCCGCGAGCGCGGGACCGGTGAAGACCCCGCGGGTGGCGGGTGGGTCGAGCAGCGCGCGGACGGTCCGTGCCGCCGCGCGACCGGCCGCCTGCCAGCCGACCAACCAGCCGGAGGCATCGCCGACCGCGCCATCGACCGGCCCCGGATGGAGCAGCCACGGCGGGACGTGCTCGACGACGTGGGACGCGCCACGGCCGATCTCCGGATGGGCGGAGCTCATCGCGGCGATCACCAGGGACTCGACGTCGCGACGGGCCAGCAGTGCCCGGACGGCCCGGCTCAGGGTCGGGCGGCCGAGCACGACGACGCGGCGCACCTCGTCGGCCAGCGCGTCCAGCACGACGGAGTACGCGGGGATGACGTTGGGCCCCCCGCGGGCCCCCGACGAGGGCTCGGCGAGTAACGGCCACCCGTTGGTCTCGGCGATGCGGCGCGCCATGGGCCCTGCGCCGTCACCGGCGACGACGACGGTGGGCACCGTCGGCGACCAGGGGGTGACGCGATACCCGGTGGCCCGATCCGGGGCCGGGGGTTCGCCCGGCGTCCCCGCCACCGGTCGCGCGGCCAGCGGGACGGGCCAGGGGGTGCCGTCGGGCACGAGGGGCTCCCGATACGCGAGGTTGATGTGGACCGGGCCGGGGTCACCGGTCCCGGCACCGGTCGCCAGGGTCACCGCCTCCGAGACCACCCGCCGCAGGTGGCGCTCCTCGTCGATCTGACCGGTCGGGGCGGACATGTCCAGCAGCAGACGGACGGCACCGGTGAAGACCCGGACCTGGTCGATGGTCTGGTTCGCCCCGGTCCCGCGAAGCTCGTGCGGTCGGTCTGCGGTGAGCAGCAGCAGCGGCAGGCCCGCGTGGTGCGCCTCAAGCACGGCCGGGTGGAGGTTCGCCACGGCCCCGCCCGACGTCGTCACCACGGCCACCAGGGCGCCGTCGCCGCGCTGGAGCGCGGCCCGGGCGAGCCCGACGGCGAGGTAGCCGGCGCTGCGCTCGTCGATCCGCACGTGCAGGTCCAGCCCGGGCGCGTGCGGGTCCCGCTCGCCGTCGGGACGGGCGCACTCGGCGGCCGCGTAGGCGAGGGGCGCGCTCCGCGACCCGGGGCAGAGCACCACGTGCCGCAGGCCCCGGGCGGCGAGCGCCTGGAGCAGCACCTGCGCGGATCGGACGGCCGGGTTGTTCATCGCAGCGCTCCTGCCACGTGGGCCACGCGCTCGCGCCAGCGCCGGGCCAGATCGGGCTCCGCCGCGTGGGCGGCGAGCATCGTCGGGTCGACCGGCGGGCGGCGCACGGCCAGCACACCCCCGACCGGGAGCAGGGGATCGGCGACCACGTCCCCCGTCAGCAGCCGTGCGGTACCCAGACCGCACGCGTACGGCAGGTCGGGGAGTGCCGCCGCGAGGGCCAGCCCGGCCGCGAGCCCGACGGAGGTCTCGAGCGCCGACGACACCACGACTGGGAGCCCGAGGCGCTCGGCGAGCTCCAGGCACGCGCGCACCCCGCCGAGCGGATGGACCTTGAGCACGGCGATGTCGGCCGCCTCGGCGCGAACCACCTCCATCGGGTCGGCGGCGAGCCGGATCGACTCGTCGGCCGCGATCGGGACGTCGATCGCCCGACGGAGCGCCGCGAGCCCCGCGACCGTCGCGCAGGGCTGCTCGGCGTACTCCAGGCCGCCGGCGGCGCGATCCAGGGCACGCAGCCGGCGGACCGCCGTCTCGGTGTCCCAGGCGGCGTTCGCGTCGACCCGGATCTTGCCGCCGGGACCCAACGCGTCCCGGACCGACTCGACCCGGCCGAGCTCGTCGGCCTCGCTCTGGCCGGGCTCGGCCACCTTGACCTTGACCGTGGCGCACCCGGCCGCCCGCACCAGCGCGGCTGCGGTCTCCGGGTCCACGGCCGGCACGATCGCGTTCACCGGGACCTCGGCGCGGACCGGTGCCGGCCAGCCGGCGTCGGCGGCCTCGATCGCGGCCCGCCACCAGGGCGCAGAGGCGACGTCGTCGTAGTCCCAGAAGGGGGAGAACTCACCCCACCCCGCATCCCCGAGGAACAGGACGCCGTCGCGGGTCGTCAGCCCGCGGAAGCGGGTACGCATCGGTATGGCGAAGACGTCGACGTCCACGCCCCAACCGTAGTGCTGACCGCGCCCGCCCGGCCCCCTTCGGCGGTGATCATGCAGACGCTCACACCTCCGGCGCGGGCACCTCGCCGCTGAAGAGCCGCAACCCCACCATGCCGGCCACGATCAGCACGAGCGACACGATCTTCCCGACGGTCGCGGCCTCCTGGAAGAACACGATCCCGAGGGCGGCGGTCACCACGGTCCCGAGGCCGGTCCAGATCGCGTACGCCACTCCCACCGGAAGGCTGCGCAGCGACCACCCCAGCCCGCCCATGCTCGCTGCGAGCAGCACGCCGAAGGCGATCGTGGGCCCGAGCCGGGTGAACCCCTCGGACGCCTTGAGGCTGAGCGCCCACCCCGCTTCGAGCACCCCGGAGATGATGAGCACCAACCACGCCATGCCGTCCTCCTCGGTCGATCCGCCCCTGGTGATCGATGAACGCTACGCCGCTCGTGGCTACTGTGACGTCCATGAGCGCGCTGCCTGGGGTGTCCGCCACGTTCGACGCCGCCCGGTGGCGCGAGGTCGACGGCTTCGACCTGACCGACGTCACCTACCACCGCGGGATCGCCGCCGCGCCGGACGGCGCGGCCCGTGACCTGCCCGTGGTCCGGGTGGCCTTCGACCGGCCCGAGGTGCGCAACGCCTTCCGTCCGCACACCGTCGACGAGCTGTACCGCGTGCTCGACCATGCCCGGATGAGCCACGACGTCGCGGCGGTCCTGCTCACCGGGAACGGTCCGAGCCCCGACGACGGCGGCTGGGCGTTCTGCTCGGGGGGCGATCAGCGGGTGCGCGGCCGCGACGGGTACCGGTACGCCGAGGGCGGGGGCGACGGACTCGACCCGGCCCGTGCCGGGCGGCTGCACATCCTCGAGGTCCAGCGGCTCATCCGCACCATGCCCAAGGTGGTCATCGCGGTGGTTGACGGCTGGGCCGCCGGCGGCGGGCACTCGCTGCACGTCGTGGCAGACCTGACCATCGCCTGCCGCGAGCACGGCCGCTTCAAGCAGACCGATGCCGACGTCGGCTCCTTCGACGGCGGGTACGGCTCCGCACTGCTCGCCCGTCAGGTGGGGCAGAAGCGCGCCCGGGAGATCTTCTTCCTCGCCCGGACCTACTCCGCCGACGACGCCGCCTCGTGGGGCGCCGTGAACGAGGTCGCCGACCACGACGACGTCGAGGCGCTCGCGCGGGAGTACGCGCGCGTCATCGCGACCAAGTCCCCGCAGGCGATCCGGATGCTCAAGTTCGCGCTCAACCTGCCCGACGACGGGCTGGCCGGGCAGCAGGTGTTCGCCGGCGAGGCGACCCGTCTGGCGTACATGACCGACGAGGCGGTCGAGGGGCGGGACGCGTTCCTGGCCAAGCGGCCGCCGGACTGGTCGGCGTTCCCCTACTACTTCTGAGCCGGGCCCCGGCACCCGCCGGATCGCGGCTGCCCTCGGGGCGTCGTCCTCCGGGCGGTCTCAGCCGGCGAGGAGCCACACGCCGAAGTCCAGCAGGTTGCGCAGCGCGAGCGACCCGGCGATGACGACTCCGAAGAGCAGCGAGACGGCGAGCGCGACCGGGATGGTCGAACGCAGCCGGTCGCGCCGGGACTCGTCGGAGGTGAGCTGGTCGTCCAGGTCGTGGACGACGTCAACGGTGGTCTGTGCCATGCCCCCAGCCTGCGCGCGGACACCGGTCGCGCACATCGGTCCCGGGGCCGGTCTGGGCGCCGGGCGAATGGGCCGCAGGTCTCAGCCCGGACGCCCCGCCTCATCCTCAGGTCGTAGCCGGACCTCCACCCCGAGCGGCTCAACCGATGGTGAGCGAGCCCTTGCCTGCCGGGATCAGCTCGACCCAGGTGTTGCCGGGGGCGAGCAGCAGCGGCGACCCGTCCGTGCCGAACAGCTGCAGCGGCGCGTCGTTGGCGGCCTTGCTCCACCGACCCGCGACGGTCATCCCACCGGTGGCGACAACCGCGTCGCCCTCCCCGACCAGCTCGTAGGTCGGTACCGATGCCCCGCCCTGCGCCCGGTAGCCGCTCGGCGGGTGCGGGGCGGTGATCGCGACCACGTTGACCGCCGAGAGCCGGTTGCCGTTGGCATCCGTCGCGGCGGAGGACCCCTCGCTCCGGAGCCAGGTCCCGCTCGCCGCGTCCCAGGTCCAGCTCGGGCGGGCCTGCCCGGACAGCCGGAAGCTCAGGGTGGCCGCGGGGGTTCCCGCCCGGACCGCGCCGGCCAACGAGGGGCGGAGGCCGAAGGCGAACTGCTCAGCGGGTGGCGCCTGGTGGTCCGCGTCGGCGCTGTCGATGAACGTCTGCAGGTTGCCGTAGACGTTGTGCGGCGCGGAACGGTGGCTCACCCGGTACAGGCCGGGCGCGCCGGCGTCGTGGCTGATCGCCTGCACCGGAGAGTTGCGGACCAGGGTGAGGATCCCGGGCTGGCCGCCGGAGAATGCCAGGAGCCCGTGCAGCGGACTCGTGATCGGGGGATCCATCGGGCGGACCGACCGGATGGGGCCGATCTCCTCGGGGACCTGGGAGTGGAACACGGCGATCAACCGCGACACCTCGAACTCGACGACGGTCTCCCACACGACGTCCGCGCTCTCCAGCCCGGACTGCGGCCTGGCGGCGGTCGTGTTCTCGATCTTCACCGCAACGGCGGGCCGGGCGGCGACCTCCTCGGTCTCGACCCCGGTCAGCGGCCACACCACCGGCACGTCGGGCTCCGGGGCCACCGCGCGGTTGGGCGCGATGGTGGGCGTGACCGTGATGGGGTCCGGCACCTCCGGCTCGGGAGCGGCGGCGCAGGCACCCGCCCCCATGAGCGCGGTGAGTGTCACCGCGAGGAGCATGAGGCGGCGGGCGGCGGGCCTCGAGGTCCCCGGGTGCCCGGCTCGCCGGGCGGCGGACGTGGTCGAAAGGGCCACGGTGCAACTCCTCCTCGCCGATGATCGGCTGTGTGCGGTGACGGTCCGGTGCCATCCTCGGGCCTCACTGTACGGCGGACCTAGGGTGGTGACGTGCAGCCCTTGGTCACATGGCCCGACCATGTCGTCGCCACCCCCGGGCGCTGGCCCCAGCTCGACGCCCTGCGCGCGGCGCTGGACGGATCCGGACCCGCGATCATGCCCGTGGCGGGCACGTCCCACGACGCGCTCGAGCACCGAGAGGTGCCCGACGACGTCGCCCTAGTGGTCCGGACGTCCGGCTCGGGCGGCGACCCCCGGGCCGTGCTGCTCACCGCCTCGGCCCTCCTGACCTCGGCCGCCGCCACCCACGAACGGCTCGGCGGACCAGGCCGATGGGTGCTCGCGCTGCCGTTGGCGCACATCGCAGGGATCCAGGTGCTGGTCCGCTCCGTCGCCTCGGGCACGGAACCGGCCGTCCTGCCGGGCGGCCGGTTCGACCCCCGGCAGGGCGCCGACGTGGTCCGCGCGGCGCTCGCGCCGGGGCGACCGCTCTACGCCTCCCTGGTCCCCACCCAGCTCCACCGGATCCTGGCGGCCTGCGGCGAGGACGGAGCCCTGCCGGCCGACCTTCGATCGTGGGCCGACGTCGACGCGATCCTGGTGGGTGGGGCCGCGGCGGCACCGTCCCTGCTCGCGCGCGCCCGCCGGGCGGGCCTCGCCGTCGTGACCACCTACGGGATGACCGAGACGTGCGGGGGCTGCGTGTACGACGACGTGCCGCTCGCCGGGATCCGGGTCCGGGCCGACGACGACGTGCTCGAGATCGCAGGGCCCGTGCTGGCCCGCGGCTACCTGGATCGTCCGGACCTGGACGCGACGGCGTTCCGCACCGTGGAGGGCACGCGGTGGCTGCGAACCCCCGACGCGGGAGTGGTCGCCGACGGCCGGGTGCGGGTGCTCGGCCGCCTCGACGACGTGATCGTCACCGGGGGAGCCAAGGTCGCCCCCGCGGCGGTCGAGGGTGCCCTGGCCGCCGAGCCCGGCGTCGACCAGGTGTGCGTGGTCGGGGTCCGGGACGCCGAGTGGGGCCGCCTGGTCACCGCCGTCGTCGTACCCACGGCCGGCGGGCCCACACCCACGCTCGCGGCGCTTCGCGATGCGGTCGCCCGTACCCTTGGGCCTGCCGCGGCACCGCGACGCCTCGTCGTCGTCGACGCGCTGCCGCACCGCGGCCCTGGCAAGGTGGACCGCGCGGCGTGCAAGCGGTTGGCCGCGGACGCCGCGTCCGGGGTCGCGCCACGCTCGGAACGCAGCACGTAGCCCAGAAGAGTCCAGCCCGACGGGAGAACGCATGGCGACACCGGATCAGTGGCTCGAGGGCGCGCGGCTGCGCACCCTGCCGGCCGCGGTCGCCCCCGTCCTGGTCGGCACCGGCGCGGCGGCCCAGGTCGGCTCGGCCTCGGTGGCCCGCGCTCTGCTCGCCGCCGGGGTCGCCCTCGCCCTGCAGGTGGGGGTCAACTTCGCGAACGACTACTCCGACGGCGTGCGGGGCACCGACCTGAACCGGGTCGGTCCGATGCGACTCACGGCGTCCGGGGCAGCCAGGCCCGGGCAGGTCAGGGCCGCCGCGGTGCTCGCGCTCGGCGTCGGGGCACTGCTGGGCCTGGCGCTCGTGTGGCTCAGCGGGCACTGGTGGCTGCTGGCCGTCGGCGCGCTGGCCATCGCGGCGGCGTGGTTCTACACCGGAGGACGCCGTCCGTACGGGTATCTGGGGCTCGGCGAGGTGGGCGTCTTCCTCTTCTTCGGCCTGGTGGCGGTGCTCGGCACCACCTACACCCAGGCGGACCGGATCACCTGGCCCTCGGTCGCCGGTGCGGTGGGTGTGGGGCTGCTCGCCTGCGCCCTGCTCACCGTGAACAACATCCGCGACGTTCCCGGGGACGCCCTGAGCGGCAAGCGCACCCTCGCCGTCCGGATCGGCGAGCACAGGGCCCGGCGCGTGTACGCCTGGCTGGTGGGCCTCGCACTGCTGTCCGGCCTGGCCTGCGCGATCGTGGCCCCCGGGGTGCTGCTGCTCCTGCTCTTGCTGGTGCCCGCCGGCGTGCTGATCACGACCGTCATGCTGGGGGCACGGGGGGTGCTGCTCGCGCCCGTGCTGCTCGGCACCGGTCTGCTCGAGCTGGGCTACGGCGTGCTGCTCGGCATCGGCCTAGCCCTCTGAGGAGTCGGCGGACGACTCGGACGCCTCGTCCTCCGCGGCCGCGTCGGCCTCCACACCGGGCGAGAACCGGGGCCGCTCCGCGCCGCGCCGCTCGGCGATCCACAGGGCGGCCGCGTCACGCTGACGACCGAGCACGGCGTACGACACGGCCCACGCAACCACCGCTGCGACCAGCACCAGCAGCCAGCCGCCCATGCCGGCCAGCCACAGCCCCACCAGCGCGGCGAGGAACAGGCCGAGTCGGAGCACCGAGTAGATGATCACGGGCATGCTGCCAGCCTAGGTGAGCGGACATAGGCTGGGGCCCATGAGGCTGATGTTCTACGTCGTCCCCCTGGCGTTGGCGATCTATGCCCTCATCGACTTCTCCCGCAGCGAACCCTCGGAGCGAGTGGGCATCAGGCCGCTGGCGTGGCTGGCCCTCATCGTGCTGCTCCCCGTGATCGGGCCGATCACCTGGATCGTCGTCAGCCGCACCCTCGGCCGGTCGACCGACGCGGGGAAGCGCTCGCCGCGCGGTCCGGGGCCGCGTGCCTGGCCCGGCCGACGACCCGGCCCCAGGGCGCCCGACGACGACCTCGACTTCCTGTGGCGTCTGGAGCAGCAGCGTCGTCGTGCCCGTGGCAAGGGGAGCCCGGCCGGCGAGGGCACCACCGGCGGCGGCACCCCGGACGGCGCCCAACCTGGCGAAGGAAGCCCGCCCGACGAGGCTCCCGAGGCGACCTGACTCACCGGCGCAGGGCCCCCTGGGGCCCGCCGAACCCGCAGCGTCAGAGCCCGCTGTAGCTGTGCAGCCCCTGGAAGAGCAGGTTCACCCCGGTGAAGTTGAAGAGCACCGTGGCGTAGCCCACCAGCACGAACCACGCCGCCCGACGACCCGACCATCCCACCGTGGTGCGCGCGTGCAGGTACGCGGCGTAGACGAGCCAGACGACCAGGCTCCAGGTCTCCTTGGGGTCCCAGCCCCAGAACCGTCCCCAGGCGTGCTCGGCCCAGATGGCCCCGGCCATCACCGTGAACGTCCACAGCACGAACCCGACCGCGGTGATCCGGAACGACAACGCCTCGAGCTCGCGCGTCGACGGCAGGGCGTCGAGCGCGCGCCACCGCCGACCGGTGAGCCGCCAGCGGGGGCGGGGGATGCTGCCGGCGAGCTGCCGCATCCGGGAGTCGGCGAGCAGCTGCAGCGCGCTCGAGGCGAACGAGACCGTGAGCAGCCCGGTCGCGATGGTCGCGATGGACACATGGATGACGAGCCAGTAGCTCTGCAGGGCGGGCTCGACGGCATCGGCCGGGACGTAGAACGCGGCCAGTCCGAGCCCGAGGGCCACCACCACCAGGCCGATCACGATCGTGCCGAGGAAGCGGACGTCCCTCCACCGGGTCAGGGCCACGAAGGTGCCCACCGCGACGAGCGTGCCCATCAGGGTGAACTCGTACATGTTCGCCCAGGGCACCCGGCCCGCGGCCGCGCCGCGCAGCACCGTCCCCACCAGGTGGAACGCCAGGCCCAGCGTCGTGGTCGCCATGGCGATCCCGACCGCCCGTCCCGACCTGCGCACGACGACGTCGCCCGTCGCCTCCGCGCCGCGCGCGCCGGTTCCCGCCGCGACCGGGCGCCGTTGCGCCGTCCGGTGGTCGGCCAACCGGGCGAGGTCGATGGCGAAGGCGACCAGCGCGATCGCGTACGCGGTGGTGGCTCCCCAGACCAGCATCGTGCTGAGCTCACCGAGGCCCATCGTCGGTCCCTCCGTCGTCGTCGGTGCGGGCGCGCACCGCATCCATCACCCGGCCCAGCTCCGCGCTCAGCCCTGCGTCGTCACCGCGGGCCAGCGCGGCAGCGGCGACCACTGTACGTCCGTCGGCAGTCGTCAGCCGGAGCCAGATGCGACGCCGCGGCGTGAAGAGGGAGACGATCAGGCCCGCCAGCGCGGCGATCGAGAAGCCGAGGATCCACCCCAGCGCGGGGTCGTGCCGCAGATCCAGTGCCACGAAGCGGGGCAGGGCGTCCCAGGTGAAGGTGCCGAGCCCGCCTGGGAGGTCAACGGTCTGCCCGGGCTCCACGAAGAAGGTGGTCGGTGTCCCGTCGGCCTCGAGCACCTGCTCCATCGCATCCGTGTCCAGCTCGTAGACGTTCTGCGGCACTCCGGTGTCCAGCCCGAGGTCCCCCTGCCACACGGTGAGCACCAGCAGCGGGTCGTCCGGCTGGGGGTGCACGGACGTCGCGCCCGCCGGCGTGAGGACCGCGGTGGGCAGCAGGTACCCCACGATCCCGATCTGGTCGCCGGTGGACACGTCGGGCACCTTGATCACGCCGCGGGAGGTGTACCGGTCGTCCTCCGGCAGGAACGGCACCGCGCCGGCGAAGGCGAGCCGGCCCGCGGCGTCGTGCACGCTCACCTCGGGCGCGTAGCCGTTGCCCTGCAGGTACACCTTGGCGCCGCCGACGGCGAGCGGGTGGTTGACGCGGATCACCGCCTCCCGGGCATCGGAGCCGCCGGGCTCCCGCACGCTCACCTCGGCGCGGAAGTCGCGCGGCCGGGCGTCGTCGGTGAACTCCGAGGTGAACCGGTCCAGGCGCAGCGTGAACGGGACGAGGGAGCGGGGGCTGAAGGCCGTCCCCGCGACGAAGGTGTCGTAGTCGGTGACCGAGTTGGCGAACCCGCGTCCCTCCACGACGATCGCCTGCCCGCGATAGTGCAGCAGCTGCCCGGTGGCGATCGCGACGAGCAGGCCGACGAGGGCCAGGTGGAACACCAGGTTGCCACTCTCGCGCAGGTAGCCCCGCTCCGCGCTCACCGTCCGCGTCCCGCCCGGCTCGTCGGCCACCTGCACCCGGAACCGGGGCAGCGCCCGCAGCGGGCCCACCAGCGCCGCCCTGGCCGCGCCGATCACCGCGTCGCCGTCCGCGAGGGTGGTCAGCGCGTCGCGCACCGCGAACCTGTCGAAGCGGCGGGGCGCGCGCGGCGGCGGGGCGAGCATGGCGCGAAGGTGCTGGCCGGTGCGCGGGACGATGCACCCGACCAACGAGACGAAGAGCAGCAGGTACACCGCGGAGAACCACACCGAGGCGTACACGTCGAAGAACCCGAGCCGGTCGAGCCAGGCCCCCAGGCCGGGGTTGTCGGCGATGTAGGTGGCCACGGCCGAGGGGTCCTGCGGTCGCTGCGGGAGCAGCGAGCCGGGCACGGCGACCACCGCGAGCAGCATGAGCAGCATGAGGGCGACCCGCATGCTGGTCAGCTGACGCCAGACCCAGCGCAGCAGCCCGACGCCGCCCAGCGGCGGAGGGGACGGCGGTGACGACGCCGCCATCACACGACCGTCTCGAAGCCGCCGATGACGCCCTGCAGCGCGCCGGTGAACGCCGCCCACAGGCCGGTGACCAGGGCGACCCCCACCAGCACCAGCAGCACCCCACCGGTACGCATGATTGCCAGCCGGTGCGTGCGCAGGAACCCCATGGCGCCGGTCGACCGGTCCATGCCCAGAGCGATGAGGAGGAAGGGCAGCCCGAGGCCGAGGCAGTAGGCCACCGAGAGCAGGGCACCGCGGCCGGCCGAGCCCTCGTCGAGCGCCAGCGTGTACACGGCCACCAGGGTCGGCCCGATGCACGGGGTCCACCCGAGCCCGAACACGATGCCGAGCACGGGAGCACCCCACAGCCCGGTGGCGGGTGCGATGCGCAGCTTCGCCTGGCCCTGCGCCCACGGGATCCACCCGAGGAAGACCAGACCCATGCCGATGACGACGACGCCGAGCACGCGGGTGATCAGGTCGCTCCACTGCGCCACGAACCCGCCGAGCGAACCCGCGAGCACCCCGAACGCGACGAAGACGACCGTGAAACCCCCGACGAACAGCGCGACCCCGAGGACGGTGCGTCGGCGGCCCGCCACAGGGCCGGGCGGGACAGCGGTACGCCCCGACGTGCGGCCGGGCGTGCCGCTGTCGGGGCTCGGCCCGGGCATCGCTGCCGAAGGCAGCTCGGGCGGGACGGGGGTGCGCCCGGCCGCGCGGGACCCGGCGGTAGCGCCCCCGGCGGGCATCCCGGCGCCGACCATTCCGCCCACGTAGCCCAGGTACCCCGGCACCAGGGGCAGCACGCACGGTGAGGCGAACGAGACCAAGCCGGCCAGCACCGCCAACGGGAGGGCGAGCAGCATCGAGCCGTCGAGCACCGTGGTCTGGATGTCGCCCACCACCGTGAGCAGGCTCACGCCGTCTCCTCAAGCAGCTCGTCGATCAGGGCGCGGACGGTGCCGGGGTCGATGACGCCGAGGACCCGCGCGGCCACCATCCCCCTGCGGTCCAGCACCACGGTCGTGGGCACCGCCTGAACCGGTACCACTCCCTGCAGAGCCGCGACGGCCGAGCCGTCGGCGTCGTGCACAGACGGGTAGGGGATCGAGAAGGTGCGCTCGAAGGCCTGGGCGGCTCCGGCGTCGTCGGTCGAGTTGATGCCCAGCAGGTGCACGCCTGCGTCGGTGTAGTCCTCGGACAGCGCCACGAGGTCGGGGGCCTCCGCACGGCAGGGCGGACACGCGGCGTACCAGGTGTTCAGCACCACGACGTCGCCCCGCCAGTCGCTCAGGTCGACCGGCTCGCCCTCGTAGTCCGTCCCGACGATCTCGACCGGGCCCGTGCGGTCCTCCGGTTCCCAGGTGGTCACCGACCGGTCGCCGGAGATGTACCCGGTCTGCTCACCGCGCTCGTCCCAGCCGCCGGTGACCGTCGGTGTGCAGCCGGCGAGGACCACCGCGCAGAGCGCGGCCACCAGGGCGGCCCTCCGGCCGGCCCCGCTCGCCCCTCGGCGCTGCCAGGCCACGGTTAGGCCCCTGGGACCACTGCGGCGTCCGGCAGCAGGTCGGCGGCCGGCTCCGAGTAGGCGATCCGGTCCAGCCGGTCGCCCGTCCAGTGCAGAGACGTCAACGATGCGAGGGTGCACTCCCGCTTGCGCGGGTCGTGCCACAGCCGTCTGCCCGCGAGCGCCTGCCGGGTGACCCAGATCGGCAGCTGGTGGCTCACCACCACCGCGTCGTGGCCCTCCGCGGCGCGGCGAGCGGCGCCGACCGCGGCCAGCATCCGGGCCACCTGCTCCCGGTAGGGCTCCCCCCAGGACGGGCGAAGCGGGTTCCACAGGTGACGCCAGTGGCGGGGGTGGCGCAGCGAGCCGTCACCGACCCCGAAGGTGGTGCCCTCGAAATGGTTCGCCGCCTCGACGAGCCGGGGGTCTTCGACGACGGTCAGCCCGAGCGCGGCGGCGATCGGGGCCGCGGTCTCCTGCGCCCGCTGGAGCGGCGAGGCCGCGAGGTGCACGACGTCGTACCCGTTCCCCGGGTCGGACAGATGGGCGGCGAGCCGCTCGGCCATCGTGCGTCCCCGCTCGGACAGCGCGAAGCCGTCCATCCGGCCGTAGAGCACACCGCCGGGGTTGTGCACCTCCCCGTGGCGCAACAGATGGACGGTGGTCGTGGTCATGGGACCAGTCTCCCCCACCGCACCCCGTGCACGGGCCGGTTGATCACGAGGACGCAGGGCTGGCGGGCACGTCGGGCGGGGCGACCAGGGACATCGCCTCGCCCAGGGCGTTCAGCTGGCTGTCGGTCAGCCGGTCGATCAGGGCGTCGCGCACGGCGCGGGCATGGCCCGGGGCGGCGGCGGCGAGCAGCCCGTACCCGGCGTCGGTGAGCCTGCAGTTCACACCCCGGCCGTCGCCCGGGCAGTTCTCCCGGCGCACCAGGCCGCTGCGCTCCAGCCTGGTGACCGTGTGGGTGATCCTGCTGCGGGAGTGGACGAGCGACGCGGCGAGCTCGGACATCCGCACCGTGTGGTCGGGCGCCTCCGAGAGGCGCACCAGGATCTCGTACTCGCTCAGTGACAGCCCGGAGTCCTGCTCGAGCTGCCGGTTGAGGGTCTCGGTGAGCCGCGCCGCGCCGGCGAGGTACGCACGCCAGTGCCGCTGCTGGTCGGCGGTGAGCCACACCTCGGGGGCGGCCACCGCCTCCTGCTGATCCGTCGCCATGGTCGTGTCCCTTGTCTCGTCCGATCGCACGGGTCCGGGCGCCCCTCGCCGACGAGGTCGAGCCCGGCCCTTGCGACTCGCTCGCAATTGTAGTAGAACTGTCAACTACCAGGTAATTGACTGTTCAATCATCGGAGACGCCATGACGAACCCTGCAGCGAGCACGACGACCGCCACCGATCTGCCCGCCGGCGTGGCCCCCGGCACCTGGACGATCGAGCCGTCCCACAGCCGGGCCACCTTCACCGTCCGGCACGCCGGCATCGCGAAGGTCCACGGCACGCTCGAGATCACCGAGGGAACGATCGTGATCCGCGACGACCTGGGCGCGAGCTCGGTGACGGCCACCCTGGACCCGGCCACCGTGGACACCCGGGACGAGCGGCGCGACGCCCACCTGCGCAGCGCCGAGTTCTTCGAGAACGAGACCTTCCCGCGGTGGACCTTCCGCTCCACCTCCATCACACCCGACGACGGCGAGTTCGTCATCGCGGGTGAGCTCACGATCCACGGCGTGACCCGACCCGTCGAGCTCCGCACCGAGTTCAACGGAGCGGCGACCGACCCGTTCGGGGTCGCCCGGCTGGGGGCCTCGGCCACGACCGAGATCTCGCGCAAGGACTTCGGGCTCACCTGGAACGCCGCGCTGGAGACCGGCGGCGTGCTGGTCAGCGACTCGATCCGGATCTCCCTCGACATCGAGGCCGTCGCCGGCTGACGTCAGCCGCCGGTGAGCGTCTTGCGGCGCTCATGGAAGGCGAGGATCTGCAGCTCGGTGGCCAGGTCGACCGAGCGCAGGTCCACCCCGTCCGGGACGGAGAGCACCACGGGCACGAAGGTGAGGAGCCCGGTGACCCCCGCACCGACGAGGCGGTCGCAGACCTCCTGGGCGACGTCGGCCGGCGTGGCCAGCACGGCCAGGCGCGCGCCGGTGCGCTGGAGCACGGCTGCGAGCGCAGCGACGTCCTCCACCACGAGGCCGGCCACCTCCGTGCCGATCACCCCAGGATCGGCGTCCACCAGGGCCGCGACGCGGAACCCGCTCCCCGCGGTGGCGACGTAGTTGGCGAGCGCGTGACCCAGGTTGCCGACCCCGACGATCACGACGGCGAGGTCCCCCGTCAGCCCGAGGGCGGCCGCCACCTGCGCCTGGAGGTGCTCGACGTCGTACCCCACTCCGCGGACGCCGTGCGACCCGAGGAAGGACAGGTCACGGCGCAGCTGGGCCGGCTGCACGCCCGACAGCGTCGCGAGCTCACCTGACGAGGTCCGGGCGACGCCGAGCTCAGTGAGGTGGTCCAGCACCCGGAGATAGACGGGCAGCCGCGCCACCGTCGACGCAGGCACCGGACGTGGGCTCACGCGCCTGCCTCGATCGCTCTCCGCACGCGCCGGGCGTCGAGCCGCCAGTAGCCCTGCTGCACCCCGTCGACGGTCACCACCGGCACGAGCTCCCCGTACACCGCCGCGACCTCGGGGTCCTCGTCCACATCGACCTCGGACCACGTGGTCTGCGTCTGCCCCGTGACCTCCTCCACCACTGCGCGCGCGGCATCGCAGAGGTGGCACTGCTGGCGGACGTACAGGATCACCCGGTCACTCGACTGTCCACTCATGGGGCAACCCTAGGACGATGACTACAGTGAACGAATGCCCGAGCCGACCTCCGCCTCCGTCGGCCCAGGACGAGGGCCCGCGGTGAACGAGGCGCCGGAGCAGGCGCCGGCCGAGGAGAGCGAGTCACGGGTAGCGGCGTTCTTCGACCTGGACAACACGATCATCCGCGGCGCGAGCGCGTTCCACCTCGCGGTCGGTCTGCGCAGCCGCGGGTTCTTCGGCACCCGGGACCTGATCACCTTCGCGTTCCACCAGATGCGCTACCTGGCGTTCGGCGAGAGCTTGTCGCAGATCGCCAGCGTCCGCTCCCGCGCCCTGAGCATCGTGGCGGGGCACTCGGTCGCCGAGATCGCGGCGGTCGGCGAGGAGGTCTGGGACGAGGTGCTCTCCCTGCGCATCTTCCCCGGCACCCAGGCGCTGCTCACCGAGCACATCGAAGCGGGGCACCAGGTGTGGATCATCACCGCCAGCCCCGTGGAGATCGGCGAGATGATCGGTCGCCGCCTGGGCGCCACCGGCGCCCTTGGCACCGTGGCCGAGCACATCGACGGGTTCTACACCGGCCGACTGGTGGGCGACATGCTGCACGGCAAGGCGAAGGCGCTCGCGGTGATGGAGCTGGCCGAGGCCGAAGAGCTCGACCTGAGCGGGTGCTACGCCTACGGCGACTCGACCCATGACGTGCCGATCCTGTCGGCCGTGGGGCACCCGGTGGCGATCAACCCCGACGCGCGCCTGCGTCGCCACGCACGGTCGGTGGGATGGCCGATCCAGGAGTTCCGCGGCCGGCGCCGGGCGCGCCGCGGCGCGCAGACGGCGAGCTGGGCAGGAGCGGCCTGGGTGGTCGGGCTGGTCCTGCGCACGCTGCGCCGCACGGTGCGGCGCCGGCGGGCGTGAGACAGGCCCGGCGCCGTGGCGCCGGGCCCGGGCATCGCTCAGCGAGGGAGCCGACTACTTCTTGTTGCGGCGCTGGTGGCGCGTCTTGCGCAGCAGCTTGCGATGCTTCTTCTTCGCCATGCGCTTGCGGCGCTTCTTGATGACTGAGCCCACGGGTCCTCGCAGATGTGATCGGGTCGACACGTGGTCTCTGTGGCAGTCGGCCCGCAGAGCCCTCGCGCTCGGTGAAGTCCGAGGTCACTCTACCGGGTCCGCGCCGTCGCTGCGTCGCAGGCCGGACCAGCCCCGTACGGCCGACGAGCGCCGTCGCTCAGGAGGACAGCTGCTCGGGGTGCCCGGTGTCGAACGACGAGGCCCTCAGGTAGGCGTCCAGCGCATCGGCCGGCACCCGGAAGGATCGGCCCACCCGGACCGCCGGCAGCTCCCCACCGTGGACCAGTCGGTACACGGTCATCCTGGAGACCCGCATCATCTCGGCCACCTCGGCGACCGTCAGGTAGCGCACACGCTCGCTGCTCACACACCCACATCCAGACCCGGCGTTCCGACCGCTCGGTTCGGCGGCCGGGCCGCACGGTCGAGCGGAGTGCGCGATGGGACGCGCTCGGCCACACCCTAGGGCCTCCTGGTACGCGAGTGATAGGGGTGAACAGAGTGAAAAGTGATCACTCGACCCACGGTCCCGCCCTCGCACGGGTGGCCTCCGACCAGACGACATCGGCCCCGTCGCCCATCACCGCGGGCCCCGGGAAGCCCAGCTCCCGCTGCACGTGCTGGCGCCAGGCATCCGGGCAGGGGGTCGCGGGATCCACCGGCACATGAGCGGCGATGGCCAGCAGGTGAGTCCAGGCCCGCGGGACGACCTGGGCGATCGCGTACCCGCCTCCACCCAGGGCCAGCCACCGACCGGCGCACAGCTCGTGGGCGGCGTCGTGCACGAGGACCGCCGCGGTGCGCTGCGCGTCGACCGAGACCGCGAGGTTGGTCAGCGGGTCCAGGCCGTGCGCGTCGCAGCCGTGCTGGCTGACCACCATCTCGGGCGCGAACGCCTCCACCAGCGGCAGCGCCGCCTCCGTCACGGCCCGCAACCACCCGGCGTCGCCCGTCCCGGCCGGGAGCGCGACGTTCGCCGCCGTCCCGGGCGCGCCCGGCCCTCCGGTGTCCGCCGGTGCACCCGTGCCGGGGAACAGGGTGCGCCCGCTCTCGTGCACGGAGACGGTCAGCACCCGGGGGTCGTCCCAGAAGGCATGCTCCACACCGTCGCCGTGATGCGCGTCGAGGTCGACGTAGGCGATCCGGCGCGCCCCGGCCGCGAGCACCGCCCGGATGGCGACGACCGGGTCGTTGTAGATGCAGAACCCCGAGGCGTGATCCGGCATCGCGTGGTGCAGCCCGCCCGCAAGGTTGACCGCGTGCGCCGCGGCTCCGCGCCAGACCGCGAGGGCCGACTCGACGCTCCCCGCCACCGCCCGGGCGGCGGCCTCGTGCATGCCGGGGAAGACCGGGTCGTCGTCGGTCCCCAGACCGCGGGCCACGTCAGCGGCCCCGGTGGCCGACGCCCGCCGCACCGCCGCCACGTAGCCGGCGTCGTGCGCCGTCCCGAGGATCTCGTCGGTGGCCGGCTCCGCGCCCACCAGATCGACGCCGTCGAGCACGCCCAGCTCACGCGCCAACCTGAACGTCAGGTCGAGCCGGACCGGGGCCATCGGGTGCCGCGCGCCGAAGTCGTACCCCAACAGCTCGGGGGACCACACCACGCGGGTACGGTGCGGCTCGACCATGCTCCACGGTAACCCGGCCGGGGTGCGCGGCCGTCCGCCGGGGCGCACGTGCGCGCGGCCCGGCGTGTGCCAGAGTGGGTCCGCTCAATCGATCGATGGTGCGGAGGTGGGGATGGAGGTCCCGCGTCCCCTCGCTGTCGCGCGGAACTTCGTCGACGACGTCGCCCGCCGCTCCCCGGCCCGGCTGGCACTCACGGTGTTCGCCAGCGTGATCGCGGTGTTCACCGCCCTGCTGCTCACGCCCCAGGCGACCGCCGACGGGCAACAGGCGCCCTTCGCCGACGCCCTGTTCACCGCCACGTCGGCCGTGTGCGTCACGGGGCTGGTCACCGTCCCGACCGGCACCTACTGGTCGTTCTTCGGGCAGGTCGTCATCCTCGTCGGCTTCAAGGTCGGCGGCCTCGGGGTGATGACCCTGGCGTCACTGCTCGGGATGGCGGTGTCGCGCCGGATCGGGCTCACGCAGCGACTGCTCACCGCGTCCGAGACGCGCAGCACCGGTCTCGGCCAGGTGGGCTCCCTCATCCGCGTCGTGATCATCACGTCCCTGGCCATCGAGGCGATTATCGCCGCGGTGCTGATCCCCCGGTTCCTCATGCTCGGCGAGGACGTGGGCGAGGCGGTCTGGCACGGCGTCTTCTACGCGGTATCCGCCTTCAACAACGCCGGCTTCGTGCCCACCGCGGAGGGCCTCGCCCCCCACGTCGCCGACTGGTGGCTCGGGCTTCCCATCCTGATCGGGGTGTTCATCGGCTCGCTCGGCTTCCCGGTGATCTTCAACCTGGCCCAGCGCCGTCGGGGCCTGAGCCGGCTCACGCTGCACACGAAGATGACCATCGCGGTGTCCACCGGACTGATGGTCTCGACCACGGTGCTCATCGGTGCGATCGAGTGGCGCAGTCCGGCCACCCTGGGGCCGCTGGACGTCCCGACGAAGATCCTCGCGGCGCTGTTCACCGGGGTGATGCCCCGGTCGGGAGGCTTCTCCACGATCGACACCGGCGAGATGCACGAGGCCAGCTGGCTGGCCACCGACGCCGTCATGTTCATCGGCGGCGGCAGCGCGTCCACCGCGGGCGGCATCAAGGTGACCACTCTGGCTGTGCTCCTGCTGGCCATCTACTCCGAGGCGCGCGGCGACCGGGACATGGAGGCCTTCGGACGACGGGTGCCCATGGAGAGCCTGCGACTGGCGGTCGCGGTGACAATGGTGGGGGCGCTCACGGTGTTCGTGGCCACCGTGGTGCTGCTGGAGGTCACAGGATGGGCCCTGGACGTGGTGATCTTCGAGGTGATCTCGGCCTTCGCCACCGTGGGCCTGACCACGGGCGTGACCCCCGAGCTGCCCGAGACCGGGAAGTATGTGCTGTCCGTGCTCATGTTCGTCGGGCGGACGGGGACAATGACGCTGGCTGGTGCCCTTGCCCTGCGCGACCGGCGCAGGGTGATCCGGTACCCCGAGGAGAGGCCGATCATTGGCTGAGACACGATCCGAGATCGACCCGCCCCTGAGCACCGAGGTGCCCACGGGGACGTCCCGCCGCGGCGACCGCGCGAAGGCCGAGAAGGACGGGAAGGGAAAGGGCGTGCTCGTCGTCGGCCTCGGCCGGTTCGGGTCGTCCATCGCCCTGACCCTGGAACGGCTCGGGCACGACGTGCTCGCCGTCGAGCGGTCGGCCGCACGCGTGCAGCACTTCACCGGACGCTTCCCGCTGGTGGAGGCCGATGCCACCAACCCCGAGGCGCTGCTCCAGCTCGGGGCCAAGGACTTCAACGTCGCGGTGGTCGGGGTGGGCACCTCGCTGGAGGCGAGCGTGCTGATCACCGGGAACCTCGTGGACATGGGCACGCAGCAGATCTGGGCCAAGGCGATCTCGACCGAGCACTCCCGGATCCTGCACCGCATCGGAGCACACCACGTGGTGCTGCCGGAGGCCGACGCGGGGAACCGCGTGGCCCACCTGGTCAGCGGCAAGCTGCTGGACTACATCGAGGTGGAGGACGACTTCACCATCGTCAAGATGCGCCCGCCGCGGGAGACTCAGGGGTTCACCATCGGCCAGTCCCAGATCCGCAAGCGCTACGGCGTCACGGTGCTGGGCGTCAAGCCCCCCGGCGAGGACTTCCTCTACGCCACCGAGGAGACCCGGATCTCCGCGAACGACATCCTCATCGTCTCGGGCCACGCCGCGCTGCTCGAGCGCTTCGCCGCCCGGCCCTGACGCCCGCGCGCGCCGCGCACTGACGCTACGCGCGCGCCGCGGGCGGGGCGCATGGCGAAGTCGCCCCGGCACGGCCGAGGGGCCCGGTCGACCACCCGGGCCCCTCGGCCTGCGTTCCGTGCGCCCGTCAGGTCAGCGGGTGCCCGCGCGACGCTTGTTGTAGATGTCGAACGCCACGGCCAGCAGCAGCACCAGGCCCTTGACGATCTGCTGGATCGACTGGTCGATGCCCATCAGCTGCATGCCGTTGCTCATCACGCCCATGATCAGACCACCGATCATGGCCCCGGTGACCCGGCCGATGCCGCCGGTCACCGCGGCGCCGCCGATGAAGCAGGCGGCGATCGCGTCGAGCTCGAACATGTTGCCCGCCGCCGGCTGCGCGCCGTTCATCCGGGAGGAGTACACGACTCCGGCCAGGGAGGCGAGGAAGCCCATGTTCACGAAGATGAGGAAGTTGACCTTGCGCACCTTCACGCCGGACAGCTGGGCGGCCGTGAGGTTGCCGCCGATGGCGTACACGTGCCGGCCGAAGACCGACCGCTGGGTCACGAGCGTGTAGATGATGATGAGCGCGGCAAGCAGGATGAGCACGTTCGGCAGGCCGCGGCTCTGGGCCAGCTGGTAGGCGAACCACATCACGACGACGCCGACGGCGACGATCTTGAGGATGAACAGCGGCCACGCCTCGACGGACTGCTGGTACTGGACGCTGGCCCGGCGACCGCGCCAGGCGGCGAACGCGTAGCCCACGACGGCGATGCCGAAGACCACCAGGGTGAACACGTCGACCCCCCGGCCGCCCAGGATGCCGTTCTGGAACCCGTTGGCGATCTGGTAGTACGGCCCACCGAACGGCGACAGCGAGATGTTGTCCAGGGTCCGGTAGGTCGCACCGCGGAACAGGAGCATGCCGGCCAGGGTGACGATGAACGCCGGGATGCCGACGAACGCCACCCAGAACCCCTGCCAGCACCCTGCGATGAGCCCGACGCCGATCGCCGCAAGCACCCCCATCCACCAGGGCAGGTCCTGTCGGATCACGACCGTGGCGGCAACGGCACCTGTGAACGCCACCAGCGAGCCGACGGACAGGTCGATGTGGCCGCCGATGATCACGATGACCATGCCGACGGCCAGCACGAGAATGTAGGAGTACTGCAGGACGATGTTGGTGATGTTCCCCGGGCTCAGGAAGTTCTCGCTGAGCATCGAGAAGAGCGCGACGATCGCAATGAACGCGATGAAGATGCCGCTCTGGCGCAGGTTGCGGGTCACCAGATCCCGAAGTGTGGCGATGCCGGTCATTGCACCTGTTCCTTTTCCATGGTCATGAGCTTCATCAGGCTCTCCTGAGTCGCTGTGCTGGCGGGGAGTTCGCCGGTGATCCGGCCGAAGGCGAGGGTGTAGATGCGGTCGCAGACGCCGAGCAGCTCGGGCAGCTCGGAGGAGATCACCAGGACCGCCTTACCCGCGGCGACCAGGCGGTTGATGATGGTGTAGATCTCGTACTTGGCACCGACGTCGATCCCGCGGGTCGGTTCGTCGAGGATCAGCACGTCGGCATCGGTGTAGATCCACTTGCTCAGCACGACCTTCTGCTGGTTGCCGCCGGACAGCTTCCCGGTGAGGTGCAGCACGCTCGGGGTCTTGATGTTCAGGCTGCCGCGGTACTCCTCGGCGACCTTGAGCTCCTCGTTGCCGTTGACCCAGCCGCGCCGCGAGATCTTGCCCAGGCCCGCAGCCGAGATGTTGCGCTTGACGTCCTCGATCAGGTTGAGGCCGTACTTCTTGCGGTCCTCGGTGGCGTACGCGAGGCCGTGGGCGATGGCCTCCGCCACGCTGTGGACCTTGATCTCCTCGCCGCGCTTGTAGATGCGACCGGAGATGTCGCGCCCGTAGGCACGACCGAACACGCTCATCGCCAGCTCGGTGCGCCCGGCGCCCATCAGGCCGGCGATGCCGACCACCTCGCCGGCGCGCACGTTGAAGCTCGCGTTCTCGACCACCACCCGCTCGGGCTGCGTCGGGTGGTGCACGGTCCAGTCCTCGACGCGGAGCACCTCCTCACCGATCTCCGGGGTCCGCTCGGGGAACCGGTGCTCCAGGTCGCGCCCGACCATCCCGCGGATGATCCGGTTCTGGGTGGCGTCGGGGTCGCTCATGTCGAGCGTCTCGATGGTCTTGCCGTCGCGCAGGATGGTCGTCCGGTCGGCGATGGCGGCGATCTCGTTGATCTTGTGGGAGATCATGATGCAGGTGATGCCCTGCGCGTTCAGCTGACGCAGCAGGTCCAGCAGATGGGCTGAGTCCTGGTCGTTCAGGGCCGCCGTCGGCTCGTCGAGGATGAGGAGCTTGACCTTCTTCGAGAGCGCCTTGGCGATCTCGATGAGCTGCTGCTTGCCGACACCCAGCTGGCTGATGTGCGTGACCGGGTTCTCGTTCAACCCCACGCGGTCCATCAGCTCGGCAGCCGCCGAGTTGGTGCGGTTCCAGTCGATCAGGCCGCCCGTGCCGCGCTGCTCGTTGCCGAGGAAGATGTTCTCCGCGACCGACAGGTAGGGGATCAGCGCCAGCTCCTGGTGGATGATGACGATGCCCTTGGCCTCGCTGTCGTTGATGCTGTTGAACGCCGCTCGTTCGCCCTCGAAGGTGATCTCGCCGGTGTAGGTGCCGTGCGGGTACACCCCGGAGAGGACCTTCATCAGCGTCGACTTCCCGGCGCCGTTCTCCCCGCAGATCGCGTGGATCTCGCCGCGACGCACGTCGAGGCTCACGTTCTCGAGCGCCAGGACGCCAGGGAACTCCTTGGTGATGTCGCTCATCAACAGGATTGTGTCGTTCATGCGGCTCGTCCTCGGTAGATGTGCATGTTTTCCGGACGGCCGGCCCGGCGGGGTCACCCCCGCCGGGCCAGCAATCAGTCGGTCAGCTCACTCGGCCTGACCGGCCTCGACCTCTGCCTCGGTCCAGTAGCCCGAGTCAATCAGCAGTTCCGTGATGTTGTCGGCGTAGACGATGTCCGACTCCAGCAGGAAGGAGGGAACGACCTTGACGCCGTTGTCGTACGTCTCGGTGTCGTTCGCCTCGGGCTCCCCGCCGGCCAGGAACGCCTCGGAGGCCGTGATGGCCTGGGCGGCGAGCTTGCGGGTGTCCTTGAAGATGGTCGCGAACTGCACCCCGTCGGCGATCAGCTTGACCGAGGCGATCTCGGCGTCCTGACCGGTGACGATCGGCAGACCCTCTTCGACTGTCGGGCCCATGCCGACGCCCTGGAGCGCGGTGATGATGCCGCGAGACAGGCCGTCGTACGGGGACAGCACGCCGTGCAGCTCCGTGCCGGTGCCCGTGTAGGACGACGTCAGCAGGTCCTCCATGCGACGCTGAGCGGTCTCCTGCTGCCAGCGCAGGATCGCGGCCTGCTCGATGTCCATCTGGCCCGACGGGACCGTCAGGGTGCCGTCGTCGAAGTACGGCTGCAGGGTGTCCATCGCGCCGTTCCAGAAGAAGAACGCGTTGTTGTCGTCCAGCGAACCGGCGAACAGCTCGACGTTGAACGGTCCGGTGGCGTCGCCCTCGGAGCCGTCGGCGTTGAGCAGGCCGAGGCCCACCAGCAGCGACGTCGCCTGAAGCACGCCGACGTCGTAGTTGTCGAACGTCACGTAGAAGTCGACGTTCTCGCTGTCGCGGATCAGCCGGTCGTACGCGATGACCGGAATGCCGGCTGCGGCGGCGGCTTCGAGCTGACCGGTGAGGGCCGTGCCGTCGATCGCAGCGATGATCAGCAGGTCAACGCCCTGGGTGATCATCTGGTCGATCTGCTGGGACTGGACGGGGATGTCGTCGTTGGCGAACTGAAGGTCGACGTCGTAGCCGAGCTCCTCCAGGCCGGCCTTGACGGCCTCGCCGTCCGCGATCCAACGCTCGGACGTCTGGGTCGGCATCGCGACGCCGATCAGGCCGCCCTCTTCCATGGGCTCTTCGACGTCGACGTCGTCACCGGTGTCGGTGTCGTCGTCGCCCGCGCCACCGCCGCCACAAGCGGCAAGTGTCATGGCGAGCGCGATACCCGCCGATACTGCGGCGAATCTGCTCCTTCTCATGTCTCCTCCTCAGGGACCTTCGTGTCATTCATGTGTGGGCTGGCCTGGGGGTGTGACCACCGGACCTTCCCGGGCCACCTGACCGTCGATCGTGCACGCCGGTCAGGGAGCGTGTGGGACCTACTCCACGGCGACCACGTCAACTCCTGCTCGGCGTAGTCGCTGGACCTCGTGCGCCGGAGCCGACGGCCCGGTCACGATGGTGTGGACGTCCGCGAGCCTTGCTACGCGGCCGAGGTGCACCTGCCCGAGCTTCGAGCCGTCCGCCACCACGACGGCTCGCCGGGCGGCGGCGATCATCCGCCGCTTCACCTCGGCCTCGGGAAGGTTGAGATTGGTGAGCCCGTGCTCCGGGTCCACGCCGTTGCAGCCGACGAATGCGAGATCTGCGTGCAGCTGTTCGAGCAGCAGTGTCGCCATCGGGTTGACCAGGGAGTGCTGCAGCCGGCGCAGCGTGCCACCGGTCACCACGACCGTGAGCCGCTCCATGGCCGGCTCCAGCTCGAGGGCGATGTTGAGCCCGTTGGTCACCACGACGACCTGCTCGAGGTCGGTCCGGGCCACGAGGGCCCGGGCGACAGCCGTCGTGGTCGTGCCCACGTCGAGCAGGACGCTCATGCCCGACGTGACGAGCGAGGCCGCGTACTCCCCGATGCGCTGCTTCTCACCGGCGAACTCCACCAGCGACTCCTCGAAGGAGGGCTCGGGACGGGAGTGCCCGGCGGGGGCCATCGCCCCACCGCGGACGCGACGGACCGCGTGGGAGAGCTCGAGGGCGGCGAGGTCGGCCCGGACGGTGACGTCGGAGATGCCGAAGGCCTCTGCCAGGTCGGTCACCCGGACGAACTCGCGGTCGGCGATCACCTGGAGCATTCGCTCCCGCCGCAACGTGACCGGCAACACCTCGGCCTCTTCCTTGAGCACGGTCATACTCTCGGGCCCGGGCACGCTTTGCGTCAACTTCGTGAAGCCAACTTTTGATTGCGAAAGCGTAACGAGTCCGTAACGGGATACTACGCGGCAGCGTCGAAACCCCCCGAACGCCGGTAGTGCGCGAATTGCGCCCCTTGCGCAGGCCAGAGCGCTCGGCGCGGGTTCTGCTACCGCAAGTGAGCGCAAAACTTCGACAGTCGATCCGCATGCCCGAAGCGAGCCCCCAGCTCCGGGCCATCCCCTGCAGCTGTCGGTCACAACCCCTGAGCGAGGCGGTAGTACGCCTGGTTCCAGCGCAGCTCGTCGGCGAACCGACGCAGTGTCGTGCTCTCATCGATCACCGCCAGCTCGGTGCCCGCCATCTCGGCGAGGTCCACGAAGGCGTCCAGCCCGACCTGCGTGGTGAGCACCGTGTGGTGCGCCGCCCCGGCCATCAGCCACGCCTCTGCCGAGGTGGCGAAGTCGGGCCTCGGCTCCCACACGGCGCGGGCCACCGGCAGACGCGGCAGCTCCGCGTCGGGCGGGACGACATCGACCACGTTGGCGGTCAGGCGGAACCTGTCGCGCAGGTCGGACATCGCGACGACCACACCTGGGCCGGAGTCGGTGTCGAAGACGAGGCGGACCGGGTCCTCGCGTCCACCGATCCCAAGCGGGTGGATCTGCAGCGACGGCTTCGCCGTGGTCAGCGACGGGCAGATCTCGAGCATGTGCGCGCCGAGGATCTTCTCGTCGCCGGGGACCATGTTGTAGGTGTAGTCCTCCATCAGGGAGGCGCCCCCGGGGAGCCCGGCTCCCATGACCTTCGCGGCCCGGACCAGGATGGCCGTCTTCCAGTCGCCCTCCGCGCCGAACCCGAAGCCGCGCGCCATCAGCCGCTGCACCGCGAGGCCCGGCAGCTGACGCAGCCCGCCGAGGTCCTCGAACGTCGTGGTGAAGGCAGTGGCGCCGATGCTCCCGAGCACGGCGAGCAGGCCGAGCTCCTGCCGCGCGCCGTAACGCAGCGAGTCGTGGCGGTCACCAGCCTTGCGCAGCTCGGGCACCACGTCGTAGGTCGCCTCGTACTCGGCCACCAGCGCATCGACCTCGGCGTCGGGCACGTCGGCGACCGCAGCCACCAGGTCGTTCACGCCCCAGGTGTTCACCGAGACCCCGAAGCGGAGCTCCGCCTCGGTCTTGTCACCCTCGGTGACCGCGACGTTGCGCATGTTGTCGCCGAAGCGGGCGAGGCGCAGGTCGTGCATGGCGGCCCAGCCGGCGGCGGCGCGCACCCACGTCCCCACCTTTGCCTGCACCGCCGGGTCGCTGACGTGCCCGACCACGGTCTTGCGGGCCACGCCCAGGCGGGTCTGGATGTACCCGAACTCCCGGTCGCCGTGCGCGGCCTGGTTGAGGTTCATGAAGTCCATGTCGATGGTCGCCCACGGCAGCTCGACGTTGGCCTGGGTGTGCAGGTGCAGCAGCGGGGTGCGCAGCGCGTCGAGCCCGGCGATCCACATCTTGGCCGGCGAGAACGTGTGCATCCAGGCGATCACGCCGATGCACTCCGGTGAGGCGTTGGCGTCCAGCGCCATCTGGCGGATGGATGCCGACTCCTTGAGCACCGGCTTCCACACCACGCGCACCGGGACGGCGTCCGCGTCGTCGAGCTGGGCGGCGATCGCCTGGGACTGCTCGGCGACCTGGCGCAGCGTCTCCTCGCCGTACAGGTCCTGGCTTCCGGTGCAGAACCACACCTCGCGGTCGGGGTACGCCGTCATCGGGACTCCTCCTGGTCTCGCCGCGCCGGGGCTTGGGGCGCGTGCTGCTGTGGCGCCGCGGGGGGCGCCGGGGCTGGTGCTGGTGCCGAGCTCTGGCCGTAGACGTTCTGGTACCGCTCGTACAGGTGGTCGATGTGGGCGGCGGCGATCGGGAGGGGCTCGCCGAGCTGCCGGGCTATGTGCACCGTGCGGGCGACCTCTTCCACCATGACCGCGGCCTTGACGGCCGACCTGCCGTCCTTGCCGATCGTGAACGGCCCGTGGTTGCGCATCAGCACCGCCGGGCTGCGCGACGACCGGAGGGTCTCCACGATGCCGCGGCCGATGGAGTCGTCGCCGATGAGCGCGAAGGGCCCGATCGGGACCTCCCCGCCGAACTCGTCGGCCATCATGGTCAGCACGCACGGGACGGGTTCCGCACGTGCCGCCCAGGCCGTCGCGTACGTCGAGTGGGTGTGTACCACCCCGCCCACCTCGGGCATGTGGCGGTACACGTATGCGTGGGCCGCGGTGTCGGACGATGGGGCGCGGGTGCCGTCGACGAGGACCCCGTCGAGGTCGCACACCACCATCGACTCCGGCGTCAGGTCCTCGTAGGCGACCCCGCTGGGCTTGATGACGAAGAGGTCAGCCGAGCGCAGCCGCTCCGAGACGTTCCCCGCGGTCCACACCACCAGCTCCCAGCGGGGGAGCTCGCCGTGCAGTCGGCAGACGACGTCGCGCAGCCGCGCTGCCTCCTCCCGGACCTCCGGTGCGTACGCGTCAAGACCCGCCACGGTCATCGCCCTCCTCGCATGTCAGCCCTCACCCGAGCGCATCCGCGGCGGCCTGCTCGATCGCCAGGCCGGCGCTGTAACGCTCGAGGAAGACGGCGTAGCCTGCGACGTCGTCGTCATCCGGGTCGACCACGTCGACCTGGGCGTCGCCGAACATCCGGGTGCTCAGGAACGTCTGAAGGTCCTCGTCGGCCGCGGCGCCGACGTAGGCCGCCAGGGCCGCCATCCCCCAGGGCCCGCCCTCGCTGGCCGTCCGGGAGACGGCCACCGGTGCGCCGACGGCCGCGGCGAGCAGCCGCTGTGCCACGCCGGCCGTCCGGAACATCCCGCCGTGAGCGTTCAGCGCGTCGATCTCGACGCCCTCGGACTCCAGCACGCGCATGCCAAGGCTCAGGGTGCCGAACACCCCGTACACCTGCGCGCGCATGAAGTTGCCGAGCGTCATCCTGCTCTCGGGGGTGCGCACGAGCAGCGGACGGCCCTCGGTCAGACCGGTGATCGGCTCTCCGGCCAGGTAGTTGTAGGAGACCAGCCCGCCCGCGTCGGCGTCCCCCTCGAGCGCCTCCCGAAGGAGAGCGCCGAAGACGGCGTCGGGCTCGGCAGGGTGCCCCAGCGCCGCGGCGAACTCGCCGAACATCTCGGCCCACACGCCGAGCTCGCTCGCGCCGTTGTTGCAGTGCACCATCGCGACGAGGTCCCCCGCCGGCGTCGTCACGACGTCCAGCTCGTGGTGGACGCGCTCGAGCGGGCGCTCCAGGACCACCATCGCGAAGATCGAGGTGCCCACGCTCACGTTGCCGGTGCGCGGGGCCACGGCGTTGGTCGCGACCATCCCGGTGCCCGCGTCACCCTCCGGCGGGCAGAGCGGAGCGCCGGGCCGGAGCGTGCCGGTGGGATCCAGCAGGGCGGCGCCGTTCTCGGTCAGCCGACCGGCCTCCTGGCCGGCCACGAGCACCTCCGGCAACAGGTTCCTCAGGCCGAAGCCCGGGCGCCGGCGGGCGACGAGCTCGTCGAACTGGCCCAGCATGCGTGCGTCGTAGTCCCTCGTGCCCGGGTCGATCGGGAACACCCCGGAGGCGTCGCCGACCCCCAGCACCTTGCTGCCCGTCAGGCGCCAGTGGACGTACCCGGCCAGGGTGGTGAGGAAGTCGACGCGGGCCACGTGCGGCTCGTCGTCGAGGATCGCCTGGTACAGGTGCGCGACCGACCAGCGCAGGGGGATGTTGTGCCCGAAGAGCTCGCTCAGCTCGGCCGCGGCCGCCCCCGTCGTGGTGTTGCGCCACGTGCGGAACGGCACCAGGAGCTCACCCTCGTCGTCGAACGCGAGGTACCCGTGCATCATCGCGGACACCCCGAGGCCGGCCACCGTGGCGAGCCGCACGCCGTGCCGCTGCTCGACGTCGGCCTGGAGCGAGGCGAAGCAGCCCCTCATGCCGTCCCAGACGTCGTCGAGGGAGTACGTCCACATCCGGTCGACGAACTGGTTCTCCCAGTCGTGGCTGCCGCTGGCGAGGGTGGTGCCGTCCGGCGCGATCACCACCGCTTTGATCCGCGTCGATCCCAGCTCGATGCCGAGTGCCGCGCCCCCCGCCGTGATCTCCTCGCGGGCACGGCCCGTGCGGTCATCGGTGGTCATCGTCGCTCCCTCGCCTCGTTGCGGACCACCGATGATGTTAGCGTTCACATCGCCGGTGTCAACCCGCTGTGATGCTCATCACCCTCCCACGGGCGCACGGCGGTCGCTAGACCGCGCTCGGCCCAGATGCCGACGCGTGCACGGCCCGCGCATCTCTACCGATCAAGCCGCGGCCGAGGTACTCGCACGCGCCGAACGGCCCCCGATCACGCGCCGGGCCCCGGCACGGCAACGACGTCCAGACCCTCCTCGAAGATCACGAAGCAGTCGCGGAAGACCTCCCGCAACGGTCTTGCGAAGCCGCTGCCGTGCCAGTGGTGCAGACCACCGAGCAGGCCACCCACGAGCGCGTGGGAGAAGACCTGAAGCTCCAGGTCCTCCGGCGGGCGGCCCACCCCGGACGCCAGGAGCGCCCCGAGCGTCTCGGAGAGCGCGTACGCGTGCCCGGCGGCGGCCGACTCGAGTGCCGGGTCCGACATCGCGTGCCGCAACCGCCGCTGAAGATGCTCCTCCCCGCCCGCCGCGAGGTGATCGACCATCGCGTCCAGGACCCGGCGGGCGGCCTCCAGGGGAAGCGTGCCGGGGAGCTCGCGGGCCATCCGCTCGAGGAGAATCGGATCGAACTCGTCCCACAGGACGATCTGCTCCTTGGTGCCGAAGTACCGGTACACGCTGCTCGGGGAGACGTCCGAGGCCTGGGCGATCTGCTCGATGGTCACGGCCGCGTAGCCCTGGTCGTCGAACAGGTCCAGGGCGACCTCCTGGATCCGGCGCATGGCGACCAGGCGCTTGCGTTCGCGCAGCCCGGCAGGCGGATCGGGGTCGACGCTCATCCCCACAGGATAACGCACGGTGACTGAGACTCTCAGTTGACAGTTGCTTCCAGTGACATCTACTGTCAGTTGACAGCCACTATCACCCCCGTTTTCGACCTGGAGGAACGTCGTGGAGCACGCCATCACCACCCGGGGACTGACCAAGTCCTTCGGCAGGACCCATGCCCTCACCGGCGTCGACCTCACCGTCGAACGAGGCGAGGTCCACGGGTTCCTCGGGCCGAACGGGGCCGGCAAGTCGACGACGATCCGGATCCTGCTCGGGCTGCTGCGCAAGGACGCCGGCGAGGCGTCCGTGCTGGGCGCCGACCCGTGGCGCGACGCCGTCGCGCTGCACCGGCGCCTGGCCTACGTGCCCGGCGACGTGCACCTGTGGCCGAACCTCTCCGGCGGGGAGGCCATCGACCTGCTCGGCGAGCTCCGGGGCTCCCTGGACGCCCGCCGGCGTGACGAGCTCATCGAGCGGTTCCAGCTCGACCCCACCAAGAGGTGCAGCACCTACTCCAAGGGCAACCGTCAGAAGGTGGCGATCGTCGCCGGCCTGGCATCCGACGTGGAGCTTCTCCTCCTCGACGAGCCGACGAGCGGTCTCGACCCGTTGATGGAGTCCGTGTTCCAGGACGTCGTTCGTGACCTCACCGGGAACGGGGTGACGGTGCTGCTGTCCAGCCACATCCTGGCCGAGGCGGAGGCGCTGTGCGACCGGGTGTCGATCATCCGCGACGGCCGGATCGTCGAGTCCGGGACCCTCGCCGAGCTGCGGCACCTCACCCGCACGTCGATCCACGTGACGACCGCCCGGCCGCTCGCCGGGCTCCAGGACGTGCCGGGAGTGCACGACGTCACCACGGCCGACAGCGGTCGGTCCGCCCGCTTCGAGGTCGCTGCCGAACACCTCGGGGGCGTCGTCGAGCACCTCGGTGGCCACGGTGTCCTGACCCTGACCAGCGCGCCCCCGACCCTCGAGGAGCTCTTCATGCGCCACTACGGCGACGAGCTCGACACCCTGAACGGCGTGCGCGCCGACGGTGGCACGGAGGGCTCCCGATGACCGCGCTGACCGGCACCCGGCGCTTGGTCCGGCTCGCGCTCCGCCGCGACCGCGTGCTGCTGCCCGTGTGGATCATCGCGATCAGCGGCATCGCGGCGGCCGTGGTCCGGGCCTACGAGGCCACCGTCCCGACCGTGACCGACCGGGTCACGACCGCGATGTTCTCGGCCGGAAACCCCATGGCTCGGGTGTTCGACGGACCGGCGTCCGGGACCGAGCTCGGGGCGATGGCCATGGTCGAGGCGTATCAGGTGCTCGCCATCCTCACCGCCCTGATGAGTGCCCAGGCGGTCGTCCGACACACCCGGCAGGACGAGGAGACCGGGCGGGCCGAGCTGCTCGGGTCAGCCGTCGTCGGGCGTCACGCGCGACTGGCCGCGGCGCTCGTGGTGACCCTGGCCGCCAACCTCGTGCTGGGCGCGGCCCTCGCGGCTGTGCTGGCGGCCGGAGACCTGGGCGGGCGCGGGGCGCTCGCGGCAGGCATGTCCGTCGCCGGGATCGGCTGGGTGTTCGCTGGCATCGCCGCAGTCAGCGCGCAGGTGTTCTCCACCGCTCGCGCCGCCAACGCGGCGGCCGGCGCCGCCCTGGGCGGGGCCTTCCTCGTCCGCGCCGCCGGCGACCTGCTGGGCGACGTCGCGAGCAACGGTGTGGCCGTGATCAGCGCGTGGCCGTCGTGGCTCTCCCCGATCGGGTGGGGGCAGCAGGTGCGGCCCTTCTACGAGGACAACTGGTGGATCGCCGGGCTGTTCGTCGGCGTCATGGCCGCCGGCGTGTCCGCTGCGTTCGTGCTCGAGGCACACCGAGACGTGGGGCCCGGGATGGTCGCGACCCGCCCCGGGCCCGCCCGCGCCCCCCGGGGGCTGCGGTCGTCCGTCGGCCTGGCCTGGCGGCTTCAGCGAACCGTCTGGCTCAGCTGGCTGTTCGGCGCCACCGTGATGGGCGCGGCACTCGCATCCGTCGCAGAGAGCGCCGAGAAGCTCCTCGCCGAGAACGAGCAGCTCACCGAGATGCTCACGCGGCTGTCCCCCGGGGCCGGAGCCGTGGAGCTGTACTTCACCTTCCTCATGGCGTTCGTCGGGATCGCCGCCGCCGGCTACACCGTGCAGGCGCTGCTGCGGATGCGGTCGGAGGAGATGACGGGCCGCCTGGAACCGGTCCTGGCCACGGCGGTCGCCCGGCGCCGCTGGCTGGCCGGCCACGTGCTGATCGCCGGTGTCGGGACCACCCTCATCCTCGCCAGCGCCGGCCTCGCGGGCGGGGTGGTCCACGGCGCACTGTCGGGGGAATGGGCGTCGGGGATCGGTGGCCTGATGGCCGCCGCCCTGGTACAGGTGCCCGCCACGCTCGCCCTCGGCGGCTTCGTCGTCGCCGTGTTCGGGCTGGTCCCACGCTGGGCGGGGAGCCTTGCCTGGGGGGCGCTCGCTGCCGCCCTGGTGATGGGTCAGCTCGGGGCGATGCTCGACCTGCCCCAGTGGGTGCTCAACATCTCCCCCTTCACGCACGTCCCCGCGGTCCCGGCCGAGGCGTTCACGGCCACGCCCGTGCTGGTCCTGCTCGCTGTTGCGGTCGCCGGCGCCCTTGCGGGGTTCGCGGCCTTCCGTCGGCGCGACCTGGCGATCGGGGCGTGAGCGTCAGCCCCGCGGGGGGCCGCTGCTCGCGCGGACCACGATGCTGGGCTCGATGAGCCCGGGCTCCACGCGCTCACCGGCGATGGATGCGAGCAGCTGCTCCATGCACCGCCGCCCGAGGGGGCCGAACTCCTGGCGGATCGTGGTCAGCGGCGGGTAGAAGTTCGCGGACCCGTCGACGTCGTCGAAGCCCACCACCGAGACGTCGTCGGGCACGCGCACGCCCGCCTCCGCGAAGGCGCGCAGCAGCCCGAGCGCGAGCTGGTCGTTGGCTGCGAACACCGCGGTCGGCAGGTCCCCGCGGATCAGCTCCTGGCCCACCTCGTACCCGCGATCGGCGCTCCAGTCGCCGCGGACCATACGGCTGGCCTGGATCCCCGCTGCTGCGAGCTCGGCGCGCCAGCCCCGGATGCGCGCCCGGGCGTCCAGCCAGTCCGTCGGACCGGCCAGGTGGAGCACGTCGCGATGCCCCAGGTCCACGAGGTGCCGCACCGCCATCCGCGCGCCGGCGTACTGGTCCACGGCCACGCTGAGCAGCGGCGCGGGCAGGTCCTTGGGGCCGACCATCACGATCGGCACGGGCTCGTCGAACACCCGCACCGCCTCGACCGCGTCGTCGTGCGCCGCGATCACCACGACACCGTCGACACCGTGGGACATGAAGTGCTCGAGGACGGTGCTGACCGTGCCTGCCTGCCACGTGGGCACGGTGGCGACGCTGACGTACATGCCGGCGTCGCGCGCGGCGCCCTCGACCGCGATGAGAGTGCTGGTGGGCCCGAACAGGGCTGATCCCGAGGTGACCACCCCGATGATCCCGCTGCGCCTGGTGACCAGGGTGCGGGCGGCGCTGTTGCGCCGGTACCCCAGCGCCGCGATCGCGTCGAGCACACGCTGGCGGGTCTCCGGCCGCACCCGCGGGTGCTCGTTGAGCACGCGGGAGACCGTCTGGTGGGAGACGTCGGCCAGCGCCGCGACGTCGCTCAGCGTGGGCGGACGGGCGACGCTCACCTGCCCTGCTCTCGCTGATCGGCCTCCGCGGCCAGCTCGCGAGCGCGGTCCCGGGCGGCCGAGGCCGCGGCAATCATGGCCGCACGGACGCCATGGGCGTCCAGCTCCCGCAGCGCCGCCACCGTGGTACCTCCCGGGGAGGACACCCGCTCCCGGAGCACCACGGGATGCTCGCCGGACTCCGCGAGCAAGGCAGCCGACCCGCGGAAGGTCGCGATCGCCAGCTCCAGGGCCTGCTCCCGGCTGAGGCCGAGGAGCACGCCCGCCTCCGCGAGGGCGTCCACGAGGTAGAACACGTAGGCGGGCCCGGAGCCTGAGACGGCGGTGACCGCGTCGAGGTCCTGCTCCGGCACTGTGAGAACCAGTCCGGTCGCCGCGAGCAGGCCGGTGACCGTCGCCAGGTGCTCGGAGCCCGCGGCCGACCCGGCACTGATCCCGCTGGCACCCTCCCCGATGACCGCGGGCGTGTTCGGCATCACCCGGACCACCGGGGTACCGGCCGGCAGCCTGGACTCGTAGAAGGCCAGCGGCAGACCGGCCGCGACCGTCACCAGGAGCGCGCCGTCGGCGAGCGCGGGTCCCGCCTCGGCCAGGGCCGCGGCGACGTCCTTCGGCTTCACGGCCACCAGCACGACCCGCGCGCCACCGACCGCGTCCGCCGTGCTCGCGGCGGCCCGGATCCCGTGCCGCTCGACGATCTCGGCCGCGCGCCCGGCGACCTTCTCGCTGAGCACGACATCCCCAGGCGACACCCCGGAGCGCAGCATCGAGGCGATGATCGCCTCACCCATCACCCCGCCACCGAGGACGGCGATCGGCCCGCTCAGCTCAGCGCCCATGGTCGTCAGAGGGGGAAGGCCGTGAAGATGTCCCGAAGCTCCTCGACGGGGCCGTCCAGCCGGAGCATCACCGTCTGGTTGGTCCATACCAGGGAGCCCGTTCCGTCCGCACGCGGCACCAGCACGTAGCGGCCGACCTGCTGCCCGTCGACCTCGACGGTGCCCTCCTCCGGCTCGGTGACCGGAGCGGCGGTCGGCGTTCCCTCGGTGGCGGTGTCCGTTGCCTCCGGCTTCGGCTCCGTCTCCGCTGGTTCCTCCAGGGGAACGTCCTGCGCGGCGGCAACGGCCGCGACCAGGGCCGCCTCGGTCGCCTCGGCGTCGCGCCACTGTCCCGCGTAGAGCGTCACGGTGCTCGTGCCGTTGTCGTAGACCAGGTAGTAGCCCTCGACGCCACCCGAGAGCAGCGGGTCGTCCCAGTCGCCGTAGTCGACGAGCGCGTAGTCCAGCACCTCGGACGGGAGCGCCTCGAAGAACGCGGTGCCCTCGGCGCGCTCGACCGGATCGATCGTCGGCGTCGGCTCCGGGAGCGTGATCACCTCGGGCTCGAGCGGATCCGGTGTGCCCGGACGGTTGAGCACCAGCACGAGCGCCACGACCGCGCCGACGACGACCACGGCGATGAGGACGAGCAGCCACCACGGCGGCCGCCGCCTGGGACGGTCGTCCCCGGGCTCGTCCGCGTCGCTCCCGGGCGGGCCGGCCGGGGTTCGGGAGGGCGTGCTCGACGGGGTCGGTGAGGGCGGGCCCGTCCGGGCGCTGGACGGCGGGCCGTACGGGCCGCCGTCTGGCGGAGCCGACCGATGTAGCGACCGCCGGGTCGGTGGGACGGCGGGGCTCGCGGGCGAGCTGCCGCCGAGCACCGGCTCCCACGACGGCCGGCTCGGACCGCGGGGGGTGCCCCCCACGGCGTCCATTCGGTATGTCATGCACCCTCCCTGGCGGTCCTAGCGGTCAGCCTAGGCCCTGCCCACCGAACCGAGCGGGAGCGACCGCCGGGCGGGCGGTGGCCCGTGTCGCACGGGCCGCCCTTCGCACGCGCCGGTGGCTTCCGCGCCCTCAGGGGGTGCGACGACGCAGCGTGAGGGTGCCGAGCAGCAGCGCCCCGACGATGAAGGCGACGATCGCCCCCACAGCCCCTTGGATCTCGGCGAAGCCGCCGCCGCGGGCGAGCTCCTGCAGGGACTCCATCCCGTAGGTGAGGGGCATGGCGCGGGAGAACCACTCGAGCACCGTCGGCATCAGCTCGCGGGACATCAGCAGTCCCCCGGTGATCAGCTGCGGGAAGATCAGCACCGGCATCAGCTGGACGGCCTGGAACTCCGTCCGCGCGATCGCGGACCCGGCGAGCCCGAGGGCGGTACCGAGGATCGCATCGAGGACGGCCACCAGCACGATCAACCACAGCGACCCGGCGACCTCCATGCCGTAGAGCCAGACGGCCACGCCGGTGAGGACGAGGGCCTGCACGACGGCCAGCAGGCCGAAGGCGAGCGCGTAGCCGAGCACCACGTCCGCCTTGCGGATGGGCGTCGCCATGAGGCGCTCGAGCGTCCCGGTCTGCCGTTCGCGGAGCGTGGCCACGCTGGTCACGAGGAACATGGTGATGAGAGGGAAGAGACCGAGCAGGAGCGGACCCATCTGGTTCAGCACGGGTGTGCCGTCGAACATCCACGCGATGAGGCCGAGCACCACGCACGGGACCACGATGAGCAGGCCCACCGTGCGAGGGTCGTTGCGGACCTGGCCCAGCACTCGGGCGGCTGTCGCGGCAGTCAGGCGCGGGTTCATCGCACGACCTCCTTCTGTTCCATGGCCATCGACTCGACGAGCGTGAGGAAGACGCCTTCTGCGTCGGACGCCCCGGTCCGCTCCAGCAGCTCCGGCAGCGGTGCGTCGGCGAGAAGCCGGCCCTGACGCATCAGCATCAGGCGATCGCATCGCTGGGCCTCGTCCATCACGTGGCTCGAGACCAGAAGGGTGGCGCCTCGCTCGGCGAGCCTGCGGAAGAGCGCCCACAGGTCCCGGCGCAGCACCGGGTCGAGCTCGACGGTCGGCTCGTCCAGGACCAGCAGCTCGGGCGAGCCGAGGAGGGCGACCGCGAGGGAGGCCCGGGAGCGCTCTCCCCCGGAGAGCACCCCGACCCGACGTCCGGCGATCCGCGCGAGGTCGACGTCGGTCAGCGCGCGGGCGACGTCGACCTCCTCGGCTCCGAGCAACCTGGCGAAGTAGCGCAGGTTGGCGACGATGGACAGGTCCGCGTAGACGCTCGGCGCCTGCGTGACGTACCCGACCCTCCGGCGCAGGTCGGGGTGCCCCGCCGGCTGGCCGAGCACCTCGAGCGTGCCGGTCACGTCCGCCTGGCCGCCCACCACGGCACGCATCAGGGTCGTCTTGCCGCTGCCGCTCGGCCCGAGCAGCCCCACCACCTGCCCGCGGGGCACCTCGAAGTCCATGCCCTCGATGACGACGACGCCGTGACGCGCGCCCCCGCGCACCACGCGCAGGCCCTCGGCCCGGATTGCCGGTCGGTCGTTATTCCTCATATGGGGAATATAGTCCCGCGCCGGGTTCTCGCCAAGGACTTCCGGCCCCCTGTTTCGGTCACCTCGTGGGGTCATCGAGGTACTGCTGGATCACGGGACCCACCCGACTCACCATCTCCTCGAAGGGGGTCGAGGCAAGGGGCTCCAGGCGGAGCACGTGCCTGGCGATCATCAGCCCCGCGATGTGTGCGCCCACCAGGTTCATCCGCAGCGGCACGTCCGGGCCGGTCAAGATCGAGCCGATCCGGGCGAACACCTCCTGGCTGAGGTACTCGCGCACGGCGTCGGCATCCTCGCCCGACGCCGTCGCACCGAAGATGAGGCGGAGCCCGTCCGATGCGTCGGGCCGCTCCCACGCTCCGAGGGCGGCACGCGCGAGCCGCAGCCCGAGCCCCTCCACCGGTCCCCCCGCGATCCCCTGGGCGATCTCCTTCGGGTTGATGTCCCGGTCCACGATGGAGGTGGAGAACAGCTGGGCCTTGCCCCCGGCGAACCAGTAGCGGACCAGGGCCGGGTCCACGCCCGCCCGGCGCGCGACCCCGCGAAGGCTCGCCCGGTCGTAGCCCCGCTCGGCGAACTCCTCCCGGGCCGCGACCAGGATCGTCGCCTTGGTGTCCTCGCCCTTGGCGCGACGGCCGCGCGGACGCCGCGACGCCGCCGTCCCGCCTGCGCCAGCCATACCCGCAGCGTAGACGCGGGGGACGCGGTGTCGCCGGGCGGCACTAGCGTGCCCCCCATGTCAGTCACCACCCGCGGGTCACGCGCAGCCCGGCCGGGCCACACCTGCACCGAGTGCGGCTGGGCCACCACCAAGTGGGTCGGCCGGTGCGGCGAGTGCCAGGCGTGGGGCACGGTCGTCGCCGACGCCGCCGCCTCCTCGGGCCCTCGGACCGCCGCGACCGCGCCGCGCGCCCCGGCACGACCGATGGCGGAGATCGACGTGACGGCGGCCCGCGCCCGCCCCACCGGGATCGGCGAGCTCGACCGGGTGCTCGGTGGCGGGATCGTGCCCGGCGCGGTGATCCTGCTGGCCGGGGAGCCCGGCGTCGGCAAGTCGACCCTCCTGCTGGACGTGGCGAGCCGGGTGGCCGACGCCACCGGGCAACCGGTCCTCTACATCACCGGCGAGGAGTCCACCGGCCAGGTGCGGCTCCGTGGCGAGCGGATCGGTGCGCAGTCCGCCGGTGTGCTGCTCGCCGCCGAGACGGACCTGGGCGCCGTCCTGGGTCACCTGGCCACCCACCGACCCGCGATGCTCGTGGTGGACTCGGTGCAGACCATCGCCTCGGTCGAGGTCGAGGGCGCCCCAGGAGGCGTCAGCCAGGTGCGCGAGGTTGCCGCGGCGCTGATCGCCGCCGCGAAGGAGCGGGACGTTCCCACCCTCCTCGTCGGGCACGTCACCAAGGACGGGAACGTCGCCGGTCCGCGCACCCTCGAGCACCTGGTGGACGTCGTCTGCCAGGTCGAGGGAGACCGCCACTCCAGGCTGCGGCTGGTCCGGGCCACGAAGAACCGCTACGGCCCGACGGACGAGGTCGGCTGCTTCGACCTCACCGAGCACGGCGTGATCGAGCTGCCGGACCCGAGCGGGCTGTTCCTGTCCACGGCGGTGCAGAACGTCCCGGGGACCGCCGTGACCGTGACCCTCGAGGGCCGTCGTCCGCTGGCGACCGAGATCCAGGCCCTGGTCGCCCCCACGATGCTGAGCAACCCCCGGCGGACCACCAGCGGGATCGACTCCAGCCGGCTCGCCATGGTGCTGGCCGTGCTCCAGCGCCGGGCCGGCGTGAGCCTGGCGGACAAGGACGTGTACGCCTCGACGGTCGGGGGGGCGCGGGTGGTCGAGCCGGCAGCCGACCTGGCCATCGCCCTCGCGGTGGCGGGCAGCGCCGACGACGTCGCGTCGGTGGGACACCTCGTGGCGTTCGGCGAGGTCGGGCTGGCGGGCGAGATCCGCCCGGTGCTCGGTCTGCCCCGGCGGCTCGCCGAGGCCAGACGGCTCGGCTTCACGGCTGCCGTGGTGCCCCCCGGGGACGACCACGACGCCCCCGACGGGATGACGCTGCTCGTCGCGAGGGACCTCGGCGAGGCCGTCAGGCTCGCCCGCGGCCCGCGTCTCGCGAGCCGCTGATCGGTGCCGATCGGGGTTCGCGTACGCTTCTGACCGTGGCAACCACCGAGCGCTCCGCCGAAGACACCCTGCGCTCGACACTGGCCGCCGTCGCACCCGGGACCGAGCTCCGGGACGGCCTCGAACGCATCCTCCGCGGGCGCACCGGCGCCCTCGTGGTCCTCGGCCACGACCGGGTCGTCGAGTCCATCTGCTCGGGTGGCTTCGTGCTCGACGTGGAGTTCTCCGCCACCCGCCTCCGCGAGCTGGCCAAGATGGACGGCGCGGTGATCGTCGACCACGACGGGTCCCGGATCCTGCGCGCCGCGGTCCAGCTGCTCCCCGACCCGACGATCGAGACCACCGAGTCCGGAACACGGCACCGCACCGCCGAGCGCGTGGCGAAGCAGTGCGGGTTCCCCGTGATCTCCGTGAGCCAGTCGATGCGGATCGTCGCTCTCTACGTCGGCGGCTCCCGGTACGTCCTGGAAGGCTCCGACGTCATCCTGTCTCGGGCGAACCAGGCCCTGGCCACCCTCGAGCGGTACAAGGCGCGCCTGGACGAGGTCAGCGGCACGCTCTCCGCGCTGGAGATCGAGGACCTGGTCACGGTGCGCGACGTCGCGGCGGTGGTGCAACGGATGGAGATGGTCCGCCGCATCTCGGAGGAGATCGGCGGCTACGTCGTCGAGCTCGGCACCGACGGCCGGCTGATGGCCCTCCAGCTCGACGAGCTCGTCGGCGGCATCGGCGCGGACCGGCAGCTCGTCATCCGCGACTACGTGGACCCGGGACGGAGCGGACGCCGCCTGGTCGAGGCGCAGAACGCGCTGGCCGCCCTGGACGCCAACGAGCTGCTCGACCTGGCCCACATCTCGCGGATCCTCGGGCTGTCCGGCCCCGACGACTCCCTCGACGGAGCCGTCGCGCCCCGGGGCTACCGCCTGCTCTCCCGCGTCCCGCGGCTACCGGCCTCGGTGGTCGACCGGCTGGTCGGGCACTTCGGGGGGCTGCAGAAGCTCCTCGCCGCCGGCATCGAGGACCTCATGACGGTCGACGGGGTGGGCGAGCAGCGGGCCCGCGCCGTGCGCGAGGGCCTGTCCCGCCTCGCGGAGTCCAGCATCCTGGAGCGGTACGTCTGAGGAGGCACCCGACAGGGACCTCAGCCCAGGTCGAAGACCGCCGGCTCGCTCTCCGCGCCCGCGAGCGTGGCCACGGCGCGGTACGTGCCGGGCCGTGGCGCGGGCAGGTCCGAGGTGCACTCGGGGTTGGACCGCACCCGCTGCCAGCTCACCGTCGTCGGCTCGTCGGCGTCCCCGGCTGCGAGCAGCAGCAGCCGTTCGGGCGCATCCGGGGCCAGGCAGTCGTGTGACGACCAGATCCGGTCGGACCCTGAGGTGATCAGGATCTCGCGCTGGGCCTCGCCCGCGTCGATCGCACAGCTGGTGCCCCCGATGTTGGTGATCGTCACCGTGAACGCGGGGAACGCCCCGGCCGGGTACGCACGGGTGTCGGTGGTGACCGTGAGCTGCAGATCGGCGGCCGTGCACGTCTTGGTGCCGGTCGCGGGCGCCTCGGTCGGCTCGGCGTCGGAGTCACCGGCGAGGACCTCGTCCTCGGGCTGGGCGGCGGCGGGATCCCCACCGCCACGTGCGGCCACGGCCCAGACGATCATGATCAGGAGGATGATCCCGCCCAGCACGACCAGACGTCTGGTCCAGTAGACCTGCGGTGGCTGCGGTCCGGCAGGTCGCAGGATCACGTTCATCGGCGCCACCTCCCTCGATGGTCCACGCTACGTCCGCAGACTGGCCGAGCTCGGAAGCCGCGCCGCATGTCGCACAGACCGCCGCACGTCACGACCGACGCCCCCGCCGCGTGCGGCGACGCCCGGGCGCCGAGGGCATGATCGGGGGGTGGACCATCCCCTCGTCGCCCCCGTGGTCGCGTGGTTCGCCGCCAATGCCCGGGACCTGCCATGGAGGTCCGCCGGGTGCAGCCCCTGGGGGGTCCTGGTCAGCGAGCTCATGCTCCAGCAGACGCCCGTCAGCAGGGTGGAACCCGTGTGGCTGCGCTGGATGGAGCGCTGGCCGACGCCCGCCGCACTCGCGGACGCCCGGACCGACGACGTGATCCGGGCGTGGGGCACGCTCGGCTACCCGCGGCGCGCGCTCCGACTGCAGGCCTGCGCCCGTGCGGTGGTGGACGGCCACGGCGGGCAGGTGCCCAGCACCGAGCACGACCTGCGCGCGCTACCCGGCGTCGGCGCCTACACCGCCGCCGCCGTCGCGTCCTTCGCCCACCACCGGCGCGCCGTCGTGCTGGACACCAACGTCCGTCGCGTGCTCGCCAGGACGCTGGGCGGACTGGCCCTCCCTGCCGCACACACCACCGTCGGGGAGATCCGGTCGGCCGGCGCCGTCGTACCGACGGACCCGGAGGGGTCGCGCCGGTGGAACGCTGCCGCGATGGAGCTCGGCGCCCTGGTGTGCACCGCCCGGGCACCGCGCTGCTCGGCCTGCCCCGTCGCCCACCTGTGCGCCTGGCGCCTGGCGGGGATGCCACCGCCGACGACGAGGACGCGGCGCCAGCCGTGGGCCGGCACCGACCGCCAGGCGCGGGGGCGGTTGATGGGAGCGCTGCGCTCGGCGCCTGGGCCGGTGACACCCACGGAGCTGGAGTCGTCGTGGCCCGACGCCGACCAACGGGGAAGGGCTCTCGCCTCGTTGGTGGCCGACGGGCTGGTGGTGCGGACGGAGCGGCCGCCCGAGAGGTACGGGCTGCCGGCATGAGCGCCGCGCGCGTCCACGTCCCGCCGGGCCTCGCGACCCGGGCCGGGCACGACGAGTCGTGGGGCACCTGGGTGGCCGGCCTGCCCCGGATGGCCGCGGCTCTGCTCGACGAGTGGGGGCTGGAGCCCGACGGCCAGTCGGCGCACGGCGAGTGCGCGCTGATCGTTCCCGTGCGCACCTCCGAGCACCACCCGGCAGTGCTCAAGGTGAGCTGGCCGCACTGGGAGGCCGAGACCGAGCACATCGCCCTGCAACGCTGGCACGGGGACGGTGCCGTCGCGCTGCTCCGGGCCGACCCCCACCGGTTCGCCCTGCTGCTCGAACGCCTCGGCCCGGCCGACCTGACGACGGTCGAGCTGGACGAGGCGACAGCCGTGATCGCGCAGCGGTACCGCCGACTGCACGTCGTGGCACCCCCGCAGGTGCGCGCGTTGTCCGCGTGCGTCCGGGAGTGGTCCGCCCGCCTGGTCGGCCTCCCCCGCGACGCGCCCGTGCCCCGTCGCTTCGTGGAGCAGGCGGCCGCCCTTGGCCGCACGCTGGCCGACGACGACGGGACCGACGGCACGCTGATCCACACCGACCTGCACTACGGCAACGTCCTGGCCGGCGAGCGCGAGCCGTGGCTGGTCATCGACCCGAAGCCGCTGTCCGGCGACCCGCACTACGAGGTCGGCCCCCTGCTGTGGAACCGTTGGGACGAGGCGGTGGCCACCGGCGACGTGCGACGCGCCGTCCGTCGGCGCCTCGACCTGGTGACCGAGGTGGCCGGGTTGGACCCGGACCGGGCCCGCGACTGGGCGATCGTGCGGACGATGAGCACCGCGCTCTGGGAGATCGAGGAGGCGGTGGCGGGCCTCACGGCGCGCAGCGAGCAGCTCCTCGCGGTGTCGGTCGCCGTGGTCAAGGCCGTCCAGGACTGAGGCTCCCGTGGGGCGCCCGGCTCACAGCTCGAGGAGCATCCGGGTGTTGCCGAGGGTGTTCGGCTTGACGTGGGCGAGGTCCAGGAACTCCGCGACGCCGTCGTCGTGCGAGCGGAGCAGCTCGGTGAAGACGTCGGGGTCCACGGGCGTCCCGTCGATCGGGGCGAATCCGTGGTGGGCGAAGAACTCCACCTCGAACGTCAGGCAGAACACCCGGCGCAGTCCCAGGGCCCGAGCCCGGTCCAGCAACCCGCTGAGCAGAGCGTGCCCGATGCCCCGTCGACGGCGGTCCGGACGCACCGCCAGGGTGCGGACCTCGGCCAGGTCGGACCACATCACGTGCAGCGCCCCGCACCCCACCACGGCGTCGGGCTCCTCCGCGACCACGAACTCCTGGACCGCCTCGTAGTAGCCCACCAGCTCCTTGGCGAGCAGGATGCGCTCGGTCGCGTACGGGTCCACTAGGTCACGGATCGCCCGGACGTCCCGCGGCAGGGCCGGGCGGACAAGGAAGGACGGCGTGTGGCTCACGCCGTCACCGTAGCGCCGCACCGGGGCACGGCTGCCAGGATGAACACATGGCGATCATGGGGACGTGTCAACGACCCACGCGGCACCCGCGCACGACGGTCGACCGATGAGCGGGATCGCCACCGCCCTGGGCACGATGGGCGTGATCGTCGCCGTCGGATGGCTGCTCGGGAAGTACCGGGTGCTCGGCGTCAACGCCGCTCCGGTCCTCGCCCGGACCACCTTTGTGGTGGCCATCCCCGCCCTGCTCATCGTCACCATCGCCCACGCCGACCTCGCGCTGCTGCTCTCGCGCGTCGCGCTGGTCACCGTGCTCAGCACCACGGCGGTGATCCTGCTCGCCGTGGTGGTGCTGGTCGGGGTCTGGCGGCTGGGCGTCGGCGACGCGACGGTGACCACTCTGGCGTCGTCGTACCTGAACGCCGTGCACCTGGGGATCCCGATCGCCGTCTACGTGGTGGGCGACGCGGTGGCCGTGGTCCCCACGCTGCTCTTCCAGCAGCTGGTCCTGGCGCCGACGGCCTTCGCTCTGCTCGACCGGGCCGGCGCGCGCGAACGAGCCCGCGTCCAGGCACGCACGGCGACGGTGACCGGGGACGGGGGCCCTGCGGAGGGGGCGTCGTCGGAGACGACCAGGTCGGCACCGCCCGCGACGCGTGTCCACGCACCCGGCGGGTTGTCCCGCACGGTCCGGAACCCGATCATCGTCGCCGCGTCGATCGGGCTCCTGCTCGCCCTGCTTCCGTGGGACCTCCCCGACGTCGTGTTCGAGCCCTTCCGGGTCGTCGGCGCGGCGGCGGCGCCGATGGCGCTGGTCGCCTTCGGGATGTCCCTGGCGGTGCCGCGCCCGACCGGGGACCGCCTCCTCACGCGGGAGCTGAGCCTGGTGGTGGTGCTCCGGGCGGTGATCCACCCCGCGCTGACGGCCCTGGTGGGCCACGCGTTGGGGGTCACCGGCCCCGCCCTGCTCGCCGTGGTCACCATGGCCTCGCTGCCGACCGCACAGAACGTGCTCGTCTACGCCCTGCACTACGGACGCCGCGAGAACCTGGCCCGGGACGCGGGCCTGGTCACCACGCTCCTCACCGTGCCGCTCATGCTGGTGGTGGCCGCCACCCTCGGGTGAGGACCGGCGTGTGGCGCCCCGGGGCCACACGACCTCGCTGCGGGCCGGCCTACCGGCCGGTGCCGTCGACCGCGTGCTGCTCGATCGCGGCCAGCTCGTCCTCGGTCAGCCGGGGCGCGCGCAGCGCTGCCACGTTGTCCTCGAGCTGCGCGACACTGCTCGCCCCGATCAACGCGGAGGTGACCCGCGGGTCCCGGAGCACCCAGGTCAGCGCCAGCTGGGCGAGCGACTGACCGCGGTCGCGGGCGATCGCGTCGAGGGCCCGCGCCCGCTCCAGGTACACCCCGGAGATCTGCTCGGCCTTGAGGAAGCCACCCATCCCGGCCCGTGAGTCCGCCGGCACGTCACCCGACAGGTACCGGGGCGTGAGCAGTCCCTGGGCGAGCGGGCTGAACACGATCATCCCCACCCCCAGGTCGCCGACCGCGTCGAGCAGGCTCTCCTGCTCGCCCTCGGCGACGTTCTCCACGTGCCGGTTGAACATCGAGTAGCTCGGCTGGTGGATCAGCAGCGGCGTGCCGAGCTCGGCGAGGATCCGCGCGGCCTCGCGGGTCTGGGACGGCGAGTAGTTGGACACCCCGGCGTACAGCGCCTTGCCGCTGGTCACAGCGGTGTGCAGGGCGCCCATCGTCTCCTCGAGGGGCGTCGAGGGGTCGGGGCGGTGGGAGTAGAAGATGTCGACGTAGTCCAGCCCCATCCGGCGCAGCGACTGGTCGAGGGACGACAGCAGGTACTTGCGCGACCCCCACTCGCCGTAGGGGCCCTCCCACATCCAGTACCCCGCCTTGGTGGAGATCACCAGCTCGTCGCGGTAGGGGCGCAGGTCGGACGCGAGGATCGACCCGAAGCACTCCTCCGCGGCCCCGGCCGGCGGGCCGTAGTTGTTCGCCAGGTCCAGGTGGGTGATCCCCAGGTCAAGGGCCCGGCGCAGCGTTGCCCGCTGGACCTCGTGGCGATGGGCATGGCCGAAGTTGTGCCACAGGCCGAGGGAGAGGGCCGGCAGGTCGAGCCCGCTGCGCCCCGTCCGGCGGTAGGCCATCGTGTCGTAGCGGTCCTGCGCGGGGATGTACGGCGTCGTCATGCCCGCCAACCTAGTCGCGCCCGCGGGCACACGACCGCGGGCGCAGCGGGCCTTCGGGGAGCCGGGGGTGAGAGACTCCACCGGTGCTGCACCTGATGTTCTTCTCCCCCAGGATCGCGGGGAACACCGGCGCGGCGATCCGCCTCTCGGCAGCCACGGGCGCGACCCTGCACCTGGTCGAGCCACTCGGCTTCGACCTCTCCGAACCCAAGCTCCGCCGGGCCGGGCTGGACTACCACGACCTGGCGCACGTCCTCGTGCACGCCGACCTCGACTCCGCCCTGAGCGCGGTCCCCGGCTCCCGGGTCCTCGCGTTCACGACCGGCGCGACGACGTCGTACACGGACGTGGCCTACGCCGACACCGACGTGCTGCTCTTCGGCCCGGAGCCGGACGGGCTGCCCGACGACGTGCTGGCGCATCCGCGCGTGACCGCGCCCGTCCGGATCCCGATGCTGCCTGGGCGGCGGTCGCTCAACCTGGCCAACGCGGCCGCGATCGCGGTGTACGAGGCGTGGCGACAGCTGGGGTTCGACGGCGTCCGGTGACTCCGATCACTCACCTGGACCCGCTGGCCGCGGGGCTACGGCGGGTAGCCGGCGCGCGGTCCGGCCGCCCGCCTCGTATCGTCTGACGCTGTGCCGCCCATCGCCCCGCTCGAGGTCTCCCCGCCCACCCTGACGACGATCGGTACGCCGGGCCTCTGGGCGATCACGTTGGCCGCGGTGATCGCCCTTCTCATCCTGGACTTCGTGGTCACCCGCCGCCCGCACGAGGTGTCGATGCGGGAGGCCGTGGGCTGGAGCGCGTTCTACATCGCCCTGCCGCTCGGCTTCGCCGTCTTCGTCTGGCAGCGGTGGGGTGGTCAGATCGGCCTGGAGTACCTGACCGGCTACCTCGTGGAGAAGTCGCTCTCGGTCGACAACCTCTTCGTCTTCATGCTCCTGCTGGGCGCGTTCGCCGTCCCGGCCGCCCTCCAGCAGCGGGTGCTGCTCTACGGCATCGTCGGGGCCCTGGTGCTCCGAGGGATCTTCATCGCGCTGGGCGCGGCCGTGCTGGCCAACCTCGCGTGGGCCTTCCTTCTCTTCGGCGGGATCCTGCTGCTCACGGCCGTGAAGATCCTGCGTGACCAGGTGACCGGCCGTGGGCACGAGGTCGACGTCTCGCAGATGCGCTCGGTTCGCCTGCTCCAGCGGTTCATGCCCGTCACCGAGACCTACCACGGGCCTCGGATGACGATCACCGAGGCGGGGCGGCGGACCGCGACGCCGTTCGCCCTGGTGGTCGTGGCGGTCTTCGCGACCGACGTCGTCTTCGCCGTCGACTCCGTGCCGGCGGTCTACGGGATCACCGGGGACCCGTACCTGGTCTTCGCCACCAACGCGTTCGCCCTGCTCGGCCTGCGCGCCCTCTACTTCGTGCTGCACGGGGCCCTGAGCAAGCTGGTCCACCTCGGCTATGGCCTGGCCGCGATCCTGGCCTTCATCGGGATCAAGCTGGTGCTGCACTGGGCCCACGGTGTCTGGCCCGGCGTCCCGCAGATCGACACGCTGGTCTCACTCGGCGTCATCCTGGCGATCCTCGTGCTGGTCACGGCCACGAGCCTGTACGCCACACGCGGGCGGGCGGGTGACGAGCTGGCGTCCGCGCACGTGGCCGAACCGGGGCACTGAGGCCGCGCCCGGCAGGTTCAGCCCTCCAGGCGCGCCTCGATCGGTTCCAGCTCGGTCGGCCCGAAGCTGACGTTCAGTCGCGGGCGGATCGTGACCCGATCGCCGTCGATGCTGCCGGCGATCGTGAGGCAGTAGGGGGTGTCGTACCACCGGATCTGCGCCGTGCAGCTGTCCGGGGCGGTCCAGGCTGCGGCCGCAGCGATCGGTCGGCCCAGGCCGGCGCCCGGGGTGGGCCGGTCCCCCATGCGCGTCATGCCGAGGGCCCACTCGTCGGCTCCGACGAACACCGTCTCCGCGTAGTCGCCGCTGCGCAGGGTGACGGACGTGGGGACGCCGAACGCGTCGGTCTCCCCGATCGTGACGGAATCGACTCCGGCGATGAGGCGGAGGGCGACAGCGGGACCCGCGGCGTCGATCGTCGCTCGGCCCTGTCCGGTCGCGTCGGCCGCCGGCAGCGTGACGGTGCGGCCGGTCAGGTCCATCGGCGGCCGACCGGACCCGGTGTGAGCGACGACCGGGGGACGGAGCCGCAAGGCCCCAAGCCGGTCCGTGAGATTGGCCTGCGGCGCGCCGTCGCCCGATCCGTGCTGCGCGCCGTGGCCCTCCCGTGGGTCGACGGGGGCTCCCATGGCCGGCAGCAGATGGGTCCACACCCGGTCGAGCACGCCCTGCATGTCAGGCGTGCCGGCGGTGATCGCCACGACGGCGGCCTGCTCCGGCATCACCACGCAGAACTGCCCGAACGCCCCGTCGGCCCGGTAGGCGCCGTGCCGACACCGCCAGAACTGGTAGCCGTACCCCTGGCGCCAGTCCACCTCGTCGTGCACGGAGGGCACCTGGAGTATGGTCGCCTGCTCCACCCACCCCTCGGGGAGCACGCGACGGCCGCCCCACATCCCGTCGTCCAGGTACAGCTGACCGAAGCACGCGATGTCCTCGGTGGTCACGGAGAGTCCCGTGCCGCCCTCGTCGACCCCGGTCGGGGACTGTGCCCAGACCGCGCCCCGGATCCCGAGGGGATCGAGCAGCCGCGGCCCGAGGTAGTCGAGCAGGCGCTGGCCCGTGCGCCACTGCACGATCGCCGAGAGCAGGTAGGTCGCCGCGGTGTTGTACACGAAGTGGGTGCCAGGCTCGTGCTCCACCGGGAGGGCGAGGAACGTCCGCTCCCAGTCCTGCGACGAGAACACCCGGTCGGTGGGGTCCTGGTCGTGCCCGGTGGTCATGGTGAGCAGGTGGCGCAGCCGCATCGTGGTCAGGTGCTCGGCCGGAGCCTGCGGCGCGAGGTCACCGAGGTGGTCCAGCACCAGGTCGTCCACGTCGAGCAGCCCCTCCGCCTGGGCGAACCCCACGGCCGTTGCCGTGAACGACTTGCTCAGCGAGTACAGCTCGTGGACGACCTCGGCGCGATACGGGTGCCACCACCCCTCGGACACCACGCTGCCGTGGCGCAGCACCATGAGGCTGTGCAGCTCGAGGCCCGAGCGCTCGACATCGTCGAGGAAGGCCGTGATGTGGTCGATGGAGACCCCATGGGACTCCGGCGTGCTGCGGGGGAGGCGCCGTGTGCCAGCCATGAAGCCATGCTGGCACTACGCCGCGCATTCCGGGAGGCGGACGGTGGCGACGGCCGGATCGCTCGCGAGAACGTTATCCGTCCGCCGCCCCTGGGGCTCACGGAGGCTCAGACGCGCACGTCGCGCTCGTTGGGCACGCAGTGCGTCATCTGCAGGCCGGTGACGTCCCGCGGGCCGTTGTCTCCCAGGTTGGCAAGCCGCTCGAGCTCCGCCTCCGACAGCGTCTGGGTGGCCAGGGGCGGCAGGTGCCGCACGTCGTCGGCGGTGATGCCGAGCCCGTCGCCGACGCGGCGGCCGAGCTCGTCGTCGCACATGAGGAAGTGCCAGACCATCCGCTCGGCTACCTCGCGCTGCGCCTCGCCGATCCCGCCGACGAGGTTGGCCACCAGATCGTCCTTCTCCCAGGCCTCCATGAGCTGGTAGCGCTGACCGGCCTGGGTGTAGTCGTTGGTCCTCGGGATGCGCGCGCGAGTGAGCCGGCCGACGATCTGCGGGCCCTGCTCGTCGTGGGCCGGGGAGTCGGCCTCGCGTAGCCCGCCGGTGATCGACGGCTCGTAGTTGACGTGGGGGTTCATGCCGACGTCGTCGACGTGGTAGGCCATCTGACCGCCCTGCTGGTTGGTGCGCACCGCGGCGTTCTTCGGTGCGTTCACCGGCAGCTGCAGATAGTTCGGGCCCACCCGGTACCGCTGGGTGTCGGAGTAGGAGAAGGTCCGGCCGACCAGCATCTTGTCATCGGAGAAGTCCAGCCCGTCGACGAGCACCCCGGTCCCGAACGCAATCTGCTCGTTCTCTGCGAAGTGGTTCGATATGTTGCGGTTCAGCACCATCCGGCCGACCGGCCGGGGCGGGAACTGGTCCTCCGGCCACACCTTGGTGTCGTCCAGCGGGTCGAAGTCGAGCTCGGGGTGCTCGCCGTCGCTCATCATCTGTACGCGCAGCTCCCACTCGGGGAAGTCGCCACGCTCGATTGCCTCGAAGGCGTCCTTGGATGCATGGCCGAGGTCGTGGGCCTGGATCGCGGCGGCATCAGCCTCGGTGAGACTCTTCACACCGGCCTTCGGTATCCAGTGGTACTTGACCAGGTGCGTCTCACCCGTGGCGTTGACCCACGTATAGGTGTTCACCCCGAACCCCTGCTGGGTGCGGTAGCCGGCCGGGATGCCGCGTGGGGAGAACAGGTTGACGAGCATGTGCATCGACTCCGGGGTCTGCGACATGAAGTCGAAGATCCGGGCGGGCTCCTGGCGGAAGGTCACCGGGTCCGGCTTGAGCGAGTGGATGACGTCGGGGAACTTGATCGCATCCCGGATGAAGAAGACACCGAGGTTGTTGCCGACCAGGTCCCAGTTGCCGTCCTCGGTGTAGAACTTCACGGCGAAGCCGCGGGGATCCCGGGCCGTCTCGGCGGAGTCGCGGCCGCCGATCACGGTGGAGAACCGGACGGTGACGTCGGTGCGCTTGCCCTGCTCGGCGAAGAGCTTGGCCCGCGTGTACGTCGAGATCGGCTCGTCCCCCCATGTCCCGTACGCCTCGAAGTAGCCGTGGGCGACGAACCCGCGGGCGTGCACCACGCGCTCGGGGATCCGCTCGCGGTCGAAGTGGCTGACCTTCTCCAGGAAGTGGTAGTTCTCCAGCGTGGCGGGGCCGCGGGCTCCGACCGTGCGCTGGTTCTGGTTGTCGTGCACCGGATGGCCCTGGCGGGTGGTCAGGATGGGCTGGGCCTCGACGTGGTCGGTCATGGTGTCCTCTCCGTGGTGGCGCGCACCGGGGTGCGCAGCGACTCGGGGCGTTCGGTTGTCAGGCGGCACAGGCAGGGCACAGCCCCCAGAAGGTGACCTCCGCCTCGTCGACGAGGAACCCGGCCGCGTCCGACGGCTGCAGGCACGGCGGTGCACCCACGACGCAGTCGACGTCGGAGGTCGCGCCGCAGCGACGGCAGATGAGGTGGTGGTGGTTGTCCCCGACCCGCGCCTCGTAGCGCGCGGGGTGGCCGGCCGGCTCGATCCGCTGCGCCAGGCCGGCCGAGACCAGCGCGTCGAGGCAGTCGTAGACGCCCTGGACGGACACTCCGCCGAGGCGTGGACGAACGGCGTCGATGACCTCGGCCGCGCTCAGGTGGGCGCGGTGTGGCGCCACGTCCTCGAGAGCCGCCAGCACAGCGGCGCGGGGCGCAGTTGCGCGCAGCCCGGCCTCACGCAGGCGCTGGGCATGGGTCGGGTGCACCGCCCCAACCTCTCACGTTTTCTGGAATCATTCCAGTCTGCCCGCGTGCGATGGCGAGACAGGTGGCAGCACGACGGCCCCGGACCGAGTGGCCCGGGACCGTCGTCCGTCGTCAGTTTGCGCCTGCCTGCTTCTCCGGCCCGGCGTCGGGAGCCGGGCCCGCCGTCGGCTCGGTGGTCAGCGGTGGCATCGCCGACACGGCCACTGCAACCGGCTCGGGTCGCACGTCGGTCGGCTTGCCCTTGGCGGTGAAGATGAACTCGCCGAGCAAGCCCTCGCCCTTCGCATCCACCTCCACGGTCTGACCGGGTCGCAGGTCGCCGAAGAGGATCTTCTCGCTCAGGGCGTCCTCGATCTCACGCTGGATCGCCCGCCGCAGCGGCCGCGCGCCGAGCACCGGGTCGTAGCCCTTCTCGGCGAGCAGGTGCTTGGCCGCGGTGGTCAGCTCCAGCTCCATGTCCTTGCTGTGCAGCCGGTCCCTGAGCTTGTCGATCATCAGGTCGACGATCGCGATGATCTCGTCCTGCGACAGCTGCGGGAAGACGATCACGTCCTCGACGCGGTTGAGGAACTCGGGCCGGAAGTGCTGCTTCAGCTCGTCGTTGACCTTGGCCTTCATCCGCTCGTAGGAGGTGGACAGGTCGCCACCCGCCTGGAAGCCGGTGGTCAGGCCCTTGGCGATGTCCCGGGTACCCAGGTTGGTCGTCATGATGATCACGGTGTTCTTGAAGTCGACCACGCGACCCTGGGCGTCGGTCAGACGGCCGTCCTCGAGGATCTGCAGCAGCGAGTTGAAGATGTCCGCGTGCGCCTTCTCCACCTCGTCGAACAGCAGCACGGAGAACGGACGGCGGCGCACCTTCTCGGTCAGCTGCCCGCCCTCGTCGTAACCGACGTAGCCGGGGGGCGAGCCGAAGAGCCGCGAGACGGTGTGCTTCTCGGAGAACTCGCTCATGTCGAGCTGGATGAGCGCGTCCTCGTCGCCGAACAGGAACTCCGCGAGCGCCTTGGCCAGCTCGGTCTTCCCGACACCGGTGGGCCCGGCGAAGATGAACGACCCGCCGGGACGCTTCGGGTCCTTCAGACCGGCACGGGTCCGTCGGATCGCCTGGGACAGCGCCTTGATGGCCTCGTTCTGGCCGACCACGCGCTTGTGCAGGCCCTCCTCCATGTGCAGCAGCCGGCTGGACTCCTCCTCGGTGAGCTTGAACACCGGGATACCGGTGGACAGGGCGAGCACCTCGGCGATCAGCTCCTCGTCCACCTCGGCCACGGTGTCCAGGTCCCCGGACTTCCACGCCTTCTCCTTCTCGGCGCGGCGCGCGATGAGCTGCTTCTCGACGTCGCGTAGGCGCGCTGCCTTCTCGAAGTCCTGCTCGTCGATCGCCGACTCCTTGTCGCGGCGCGCCTGGGAGATCTCCTCGTCCAGCTCGCGCAGCTCCGGCGGCGCGGTCATCCGGCGGATGCGCAGCCGTGCGCCGGCCTCGTCGATCAGGTCGATCGCCTTGTCCGGCAGGAACCGGTCGTTGACGTACCGGTCAGCGAGGCTGGCCGCGGCCACCAGGGCGCCGTCGGTGATCGACACCCGGTGGTGCGCCTCATACCTGTCACGCAGGCCCTTGAGGATCTCGATGGCGTGCTGAAGCGTCGGCTCGGCCACCTGGATCGGCTGGAAGCGTCGCTCGAGAGCGGCGTCCTTCTCGACGTACTTGCGGTACTCGTCCAGCGTCGTGGCGCCGATGGTCTGCAGCTCACCGCGGGCGAGCATCGGCTTGAGGATGCTCGCCGCGTCGATCGCGCCCTCGGCCGCACCCGCACCGACGAGGGTGTGGATCTCGTCGATGAACAGGATGATGTCGCCGCGGGTCCGGATCTCCTTGAGGACCTTCTTCAGCCGCTCCTCGAAGTCGCCGCGATAGCGGGAGCCGGCCACCAGGGCGCCGAGATCGAGGGTGTACAGCTGCTTGTCCTTCAGCGTCTCGGGGACGTCGCCGCGCACGATGTCCTGCGCGAGGCCCTCGACGACGGCCGTCTTGCCCACGCCGGGCTCGCCGATCAGCACCGGGTTGTTCTTGGTGCGGCGGCTCAGCACCTGCATGACCCGCTCGATCTCCTTCTCGCGACCGATCACCGGGTCGAGCTTGCCCTCGCGGGCGGCGCTGGTGAGGTTGCGACCGAACTGGTCGAGCACGGCGGAGCCCGACGGCTGCCCCTCGGCGGGGCCGCCTGCCGCGACCGGCTCCTTGCCCTGGTAGCCGGAGAGCAGCTGGATCACCTGCTGGCGCACCCGGTTCAGGTCCGCGCCGAGCTTCCCGAGCACCTGGGCCGCGACACCCTCGCCCTCGCGGATCAGGCCGAGCAGGATGTGCTCGGTCCCGATGTAGTTGTGGCCGAGCTGCAGCGCCTCGCGCAGGGACAGCTCGAGCACCTTCTTGGCGCGGGGCGTGAACGGGATGTGGCCGGAGGGAGCCTGCTGGCCCTCGCCGATGATGTCCTGGACCTGCTGGCGCACGGCGTCCAGCGAGATGCCGAGCGACTCCAGCGCCTTGGCTGCGACGCCCTCACCCTCGTGAATCAGGCCGAGCAGGATGTGCTCGGTCCCGATGTAGTTGTGGTTGAGCATCCGCGCCTCTTCTTGGGCGAGGACGACGACGCGGCGGGCACGGTCAGTGAATCTCTCGAACATCAGCGCTCCTTGTGGGGATGGCGTCCTGCAAGGCTAACCGGGGGCCCCCCGGATCACTGCCTCTGTTCGCCGCAGGCGTGACACGATCACCGTTCGCCGCCCGCAACCCGCGGTCGGCCCTCGGCCGCGGAGCCCCCGCGACGATCGGTCCCGCTCCGGGGCTGCGGCCCGGGCGGCAGTACCGCGGCCATGAACGCCTCGATCCCGTCGACGACCGCCTCGAACCGGACCGACCGGAACAGGTCGAAGCCGTGCTGGCCGCCGGGCAGCTCCGCGTAGACCACGGGGGACGACGACGTCCCGCGCAGCCGCCGGACGAACGACCGGGCGTGCCCCACCTGGACCAGGGTGTCGGCGTCGCCGTGCGCCAGGAAGAACGGGGGGGCGCCCGGCGAGAGGTATGCCACCGGTGACGACGCGACAGTGCCCGGACCGGCCACGCCGCCGAAGTAGCCGTACAGGCAGACGGCCGCCGCCACGGAGGTGTCCGCGGCCTCGAAGCCCGGCTGGAGCTCCGCGTCGTTCGGGGTCAGGGCGGCGATCGCCGCAAGATGGGCGCCGGCCGAGCTCCCCGCCATGACCACCACCGCCGGGTTCGCGCCGTACGCCGGCCCGTGCGCCCGCACCCACGCGATGACCTTCTTGGCGTCCACCACATGGTCCGGGAAGTGCGCCGCGGGGCTCAGTCGGTACGTCGCGCTCACGCAGGTCCAGCCCTCGCGGGCGAGCCGGTACAGCAGCGCCCGCGCCTCGCGGCTCTTGCGGCCGCGGCGGAAGGACCCTCCGTGCAGGTAGACGAGAGTGGGCCCGTCCGACGCACCCGCGCGACGGCGATAGAGGTCCAGCAGGTTCCGCGGGCCCGCGTCGCCGTAGCTGAGGTCGGCCACGCGCTTGACGCGGAGCCGTCCGACGACGACAGGCGCCAGCAGCACGCCCGCGAGACGCAGCCTGCGGCGCAGCCACGAGGGGCGGGGGGTGACCCGCTCGGCTCCAAGGCCCTCGTCGAGGGCCCGGGTGACGGCGTCGTCGGCGAGCAGCGCCCGCCGCGCCAGGATCACGAGCCCACCGGCGGTCACGACGGCGAGGGCGACGACTGCCCAGCCGCCCGCGGAGTCGACGTCACCCGACCGGAAGGCGAGGACCGTCGCGGCGCCGAGCCACAGGAGACCCACCGCCGGGACCTCGTTGACCATGAAGCCGAGCAGGTACCGGACGTAGGACGGCCGCGCCCGCGGACCGGCCAGGGCCGCCGCCGTGCCGATCGCCACGACCGCGACACCCGCCAGATACCCCAGAGGGACGAGCACGACCCCAGCCTCCACGTGTCGGACCGCCCGACGCGACGTCCGCGCCGGTGCCGGGCGAGAGCCCGGGCGGCCAGCATCCCCCGGGCGGCACGGTCCTGCTACCCGCCCCTGCGTTCCCCCGCGGGAAGCGATGCGGTGATGTGACCGACGGCGGAGGCGACGGTGCCGGGATCGGTGAGGATGCGGTGGTGCCCGAGACCTTCGCTGGCGACAAGGGTGGCGTTCGGCCACGACGCGACCACGGCCTCGGCCACCCGGTAGGGGGTCTCCTTGTCGGCCCGGTCGTGCAGCACCAGGGTCTGCGGCATGCTCCCGTCGACGCCGAGGGGTTCGAGGTCGAACTCGCTGATCGGACGTTCGGTGATCTCCTCGAGGGCGCCAACCAGATGCCGGCGCGTCCGAGCGGAGAGCCCGAGGGCGTGAGAGAAGTGCCCGACGATCTCGACGAAGCCGTGGTTCGGTGCGACCAGGACGAGCCGCTCGGCCCGCAGCGACCCACGGACGACGTGCGCGGCGACCATCGACCCCATCGAGTGCGCGATCACCCCGGCGGCCGGCCCGAACTCCCGCCCCGCCGCCTCGAGCGCCTCCATGAACTCCATGAACGTTCCCTTGCCGGCCCCCAGGAAGCCCGGGTCGGCGTCTCCGTGACCCGGTGCGTCGACCGCGACCACCCGGTACCCGGAGGCCAGCAGGGGTTCGACGAACGCACCCAGCTGACCCCGCCACCCGCCCCACCCGTGCATCAGGTAGACGACGGGGCCCTCGCCCCACACCTCGGCCGAGACCGTCCCGCCACGCGGCACCGCCAGGCGCACGACGTCGCCCGGGAAGGGACGGTGGTCGCGGCGTCGTCCGCTGCCCGGCGGCAGGGTGCACCACAGCTCCAGGGCGCGCCGGTCCGCGACCGACGGCGCGAGGACCTGCTGCACGCCGAGGCTTGCCCGCAGCCCGCCGAGCACGGCGGTTGCGGACACGCGGCGGCGGACCCGGACGAGACGGGATCGAGATCGGGATCGGGTGGTCATGCGTCCCCCTGGCGGAGCTCTGAGCGGTCGGTGGTCGTCACGTCGCGGCCGGGGCGCGCGGCGTCGAGCAGCGCCGACACGGCCACGCGCGCGCGGGTCTCGGCCTGGGGATCGGCCAGCAGCCGGTACCCGTGGTAGAAGGCGAGCATCACGCCGTACAGGTCGGTCGCGAACTGGTGCATGTCGACGTCGTGCCGGAACTGACCCTCGCTGATGCCGCCGGCGAGGATGCGCGCGATCGCGTCGTCGAGGCGGCGGTGGTGGGCCCGCAGCCGGTCGCGGACGGGGCCCGGCTGCTCGTCGAGCTCGGTGCTGGCCTTGACGATCACGCATCCGCCCGGCTGGCGGGTGCGCCCGCAGTCGAGCCATCGGTCGACCAGGGCCAGGACGCGGGGCTCCCCGCGCGGCGCGGAGAGCGCGGGCACGACGACGGCACGGCCGAACTCCTCGGCGGCGGCATCGAGCACCGCGATCTGCAACGACTCCTTGGACCCGAAGTGCGCATAGAGACCGCTCTTCGACATCCCGGTGTCGGTGGCGAGGCTGCCGATGGTCAACCCGGCCAGCCCGACCCGGCACGAGTGCTCCAGGGCCCGCTCCAGGATCGCCTCCCGCGTCCGGTCGCCCTTGGTCGCCGTCCTGAGCTCGTCGGTCGCGTCCACCACCGGGAGAGAATAGCACGATCGTTCGTGCTGGACGCAAGCCGTCACGGGGGCCCATGGCTCGCCGATCGTGGCGGGGAGGGAACCCGCGCATGGTGCGGGTCTCCCTCCCCAAGGGATGCGCTGAACCACTCCCGGCCACGGGTTGGCGGCACCTACGCTCGGCTCCGTGAGAACACGTCGCCGCCTCCTGCTGGTGCTCTCCGGCGCCGCGATCGCCCTGCTGCTCCCCGTCGCCTGGGTGCAGGGCGTCGGCCAGGCCAAGGTCCGCTCCGGTCCCGGTCGGGTGCCCGAGCGCGAGGTCGCCCTCGTGCTCGGCGCCGGGCTGAGACCCGACGGGACGCCGTCGACGTTCCTGCGCCGCCGACTGGACGCCGCGGCCGAGCTGTACGCGGCCGGCGCTGTGCAGGTCATCCTGGTCAGCGGCGACAACCGCGAACCGGGTCATGACGAGCCGACCGCGATGCGGAACTGGCTGATCGATCAGGGGGTTCCGGCGCACGTCGTCGTGCGTGACTTCGCCGGCCTGGACACCCACGACACCTGCGTGCGCGCCCACGAGATCTTCGGGGTGGCCGGTGCCGTGGTGATCACGCAGGACTACCACCTGAGGCGCGCCCTCTTCTCCTGCTCCCAGGCCGGGATGGACGTGGTGGGGCTCGGCGTGTCCTCCTCCAGCGTCGAGCCCGCGCGGGCGATCACCTACCGGGTGCGTGAGGTCCCGGCGTCCCTCAAGGCCGCGTGGGACGCGCTGACCGAGCGCCGACCGGTCCACCTCGGCCCTCGGGAGACCGGCGTGCACGACGTCCTCGAGGGCTAGCTCCCGATCCGCGGAAACTGCTGCAGCGAGAAGACGACCTCGACCGGCACCTCGAAGTGCTCCGCGATCCGCAGGGCCAGGTGCAGGCTCGGGCTGTACTCGCCCCGCTCGAGGTAGCCGATCGTCTGGTAGTGCACGCCGAGGGCGTCCGCGAGCTCGCGGCGGGAGATGCCCCGCTCGGCCCGGAGCATCGCGATCCGGTTGTGGATGGTCTCGGTCACCGGGTCGTCACCCCGCGCTCAGCCGACACGCTGCATCCGCTCGTGCATGCGGGACTCCACCGCGGAGCCCGACTCCCGGCGGGCCATCCTGCGGAGCACGATCGGCGCCAGGACGAGGCCGACCACGGCCCACGCGCCGAGCACGCCCACCGCCTCGAGCACCCGCCACTGGCCGCCGAGCTCGAGCGCCCCGGCCTCGTCGGGAAGGAACGCCCAGCGCATCCCGACGCCGAGCCAGTACATCGGGAACACCTGGGCCAGGCCCTGCACCCACCCCCACAGGCCGGACAGCGGGGCGAAGATGCCGGAGACGAAGGCCAGGCCGACGACCGGGAGCAGGCCCCAGGTGCTGACGTGGCTGGGCTTCCGGGCGATGGAGCCGATGATCATCCCGATCGGGATGCTCGCGACGAGCCCGAGCGCGAGGAACCCGGCCACCGCCAGCCAGCCGAGTGCCCCGCGGTGCATGAGTCCGTCGAAGAGAAAAGCACTCGGGACGAGCAGGACCGCGAGCATCGGGATCACGCCGAGGGTCTGCAGGGTGGCCTGACCGGCGACGTACCCCGCCATGCCGTGCGGCGCCGCCTTCGCCCGGAGCAGGGTGCCGTCCTCCCGCTCGAGCACGAGCGCGAAGGCGGGGCCGACGACCCCGCCGAAGATCACCATCGCACCGAGCACGCCCGGCATCGCCAGCGTGGGGAAGCTCAACGTGGTGCCTTCCACCTCCATGCCGCGGTTGACGAACAGGAAGGCCAGGACGCCGATCCCCCAGAGCAGGTAGAAGGCGATGTCGTCCGGTGCGCGGAGGCTCAGCTTCGCCTCCGTCCAGCCTCGCGCGATCCCGACCCGGATGGCGTGGGTCCGCGGGTTCATCGCTGCACCTCCTGCCGTGTGGCATCAGTCCGGGGGGCTGCGGGTCGGCCCCTCGTCGGCGTCAGGTCGTGATCCTCGTGCCGACGGACCATGGCCATGTAGGTGTCCTCCAACGTCGTGGCTCGAACCTCGAGCTCCGCGATCCCGTCGTCGTACTGGGCGAACAGCTCCCGCACGAAGGCGGTCGCGTCGTCGGTGGCGTGCACGAAGCGCTCCCCGTCCCGGGTCCAGCGCACCTCGGTCTTCCCTGCGACCTCCCTCGCGAGCTGGGCGGCGCTTCCGTCGGCGACGATGCGGCCCCCGCTCAGGATGAGAATCCTGTCCGCGAGCTTTTCCGCCTCGTCGAGGTTGTGGGTCGTCAGCAGGATCGTCGTGTCCTCCAGATCCACCAGCGCGTGCACGATGTCGTGGAAGTCCCGACGCGCCTCAGGGTCGAAGCCGGCCGTGGGCTCGTCGAGGAAGAGCAGCTCCGGCCGTCCGACGATCCCGATGGCCACGTCCAACCTTCGGCGTTCACCCCCGGAGAGCTTGGCGATGCGCTTGTCGGCGTGGTCCGCCAGCCCGACGGTCGCGAGGAGCTCGTCGACCTCACGCGGACGACGACGTTCCGGCGTGCTGTAGGGCAGGTAGTAGCGACCGAGGTGGTCGAGCAGAGCGCGAACGGTCCAGCGACCGTGGTCCCGCCACGACTGCAGCACGATGCCCACCCCGGCCCGCCACTCCTCACCGGCCACCATCGGATCGACACCGAGCACCGAGACCTCACCGCCCGAGCGGGACCGGAAGCCCTCGAGGATCTCGATCGTGGTCGTCTTGCCGGCGCCGTTGGGCCCGAGCAGCGCGATCACCTCCCCGCGCCGTACGTCGAGCTCCACCCCGTCGAGCACGTCCCTGGTGCCGTATCGCATGCGCAGATCGCGCACGCTGATGACCGCCTCGCTCACTGCGCCTCCCAGCGTTGTCTCACTATGAAGCGTAGTACACTTGCTATCGTTCGTCGTGTCAAGGTGTCAGCCGTCAGCACGAGATGGACCTAGACGGAGTCGAAGACCTGCTGGACCGTCGACCGCAGCAGGTCGGCGAAGATCTCCGGGTTCAGCACGTGGATCAGCGCGAAGGCCGAGACGAAGATGATCGCGGCGAGCCACCGGGTGTACACGCCGGCCGTGCGGATGGCGAGGATCACGGCGACGACCGCGAGCAGGACGGGTCCGAGCATCTGGATGTCACCGAGGGGTACGTGCTGGCCGGCCACCTCGGTGGACTCCTGGCCGAGGAAGGCGGCGACGTCGAAGCTGATCCCGAAGATGATCAGCACGGACACGGCCACGAGGAGACCCAGCATGGCCCAGGAGGCCCACCTCGTGGACGCCCCGGCCGTCCGGTAGATCTCGTACACCACCGCCGGGAGCATCAGCACCACGATCCACATCGGAGCGCCCGTGGTTAGACCGAGCACGATCCCGATCGCGGCCGACAGCGTCGCCAGCGCACAGATCAGCGGCGCCCGCCTGGTGGGCCGGACCGAGAAGCGACTCCACCGGCCACCGCGACGGGCGACGGGGCGTTCGGTGGCGGCTGATGTCGTCATGGCGAGGCTTCCGGTCTGGTCAAGGCACCGAAGATGATCACGTGCTGGGCAGGCCGAAGGTAGCACCGGCGATCATGTCCACGGGGCCGATTCAGGCCCCTCAAAGCGTCACGGTCCCGGCGATGCAGGTCACCGTGTCGCCACCGATCCAGGTCTCGGCGCCCACGCGCTCGACGTGCACCCGGCCCGCCCGCCGCAGCGCCGTGCCCTGCGCGGCCACGTACCTGTCGGGGAGCACACCCGCGGGGATCAGCCACTGCGCAAGGCCCGCGTTGAGGCTGCCGGTCACGGGGTCCTCGGGGACGCCGATGCCCGGGTGGAAGGCGCGGACCTCGACGTCGGCACCGTGACCCGGCCCCCACGGGCCGACCACCCCCACCGCGAGGTCGGCCATGAGGCCCAGGTCGGGCTCGACGGCCAGCACCGCGTCGCCGTCCGCCAGCAGGGCGCCTACCCACCCGGGGCCGTTGTCGACCCAGGCGCAGTCCGTGATCGCGTCGCCGGGCACCCGCAGGGCGGCGGCGACCCGTTCCCGGACCTCCGGGGTCACCGGACCCGACCGGCGCAGCGGGGGCGCGGCGAAGGCGAGCCGGCCGCCCTCTCGGCGGAGCCGGACGAGCCCGACGCCGCACTCCTGCACCAGCGTGCCGACCCGCTGCGGGACGGCGCCCGTGCCGAGCCACGCGCTCGCGCTGCCAAGGGTGGGATGGCCTGCGAAGGGCAGCTCGCCGCCGGGGGTGAAGATGCGCAGCCGGTAGTCGGCCTCGGGCGTGGTCGGCCGGAGCAGGAAGGTGGTCTCCGAGAGGTTGGTCCAGCGCGCGAGTGCGGCCATCTCCGCGTCCGTCAGCCCCTCGCCGTCGATCACCACCGCCACGGGGTTGCCGAGGTACGGCTCGGCGGTGAAGACGTCCACCTGCGCGAAGGGGCGGGATCTCATCTCGGGCTCCTGTCGTCGTGCGCATCGCCGGCGGGCGGCCGGTCGTCGTCCTCGCCATGGTCCACGGCCGCGGCGAACGCGGCCATCGCCGCGGAGTCGAAGAGCACGAAGCGCACCAGGTCGAGGGCCCCGGGACGCCCCGAGCCCCACCGGCGTACCGCGCCGACGGCGGTCCGGGCGACCTCCGCCACGTCCCACCCGTACACCCCGGCGCTCACCGCCGGGAAGGCGACGGTCCGCGCGCCGAGCCCGGCCGCGACGTCGAGTGATCGCGTGAAGCACGAGGCGAGCAGCTCCGGATCGGTCTGGCCCGCGTGACGGTTGGGGCCGACCGTGTGGATCACCCAGCGTGCGGGGAGCTCGCCTGCCCCGGTCGCGACCGCGTCGCCCACCGGCAGGCCCTCGGGGAGGGACGTCCGGCGAAGCTCCCGGCACTCCTCGAGCAGCGCGGGCCCGGCGGCCGAGTGGATCGCGCCGTCCACACCGCCTCCGCCCAGGAGCGCGGAGTTCGCGGCGTTCACGATCACATCCACTCGCTCGGTCGTGATGTCCCCACGCACCGCCTCGATCCTCATCGGCCCTCCTCTGCGGCCCCGTCGGGGCGACCCCGCTTGTCTCGGGATCCGGATGAGGAGCAGGCTAGGGCTCGAATCGATCCGGGAGTCCACGAGCAGCAGGAGAGAGTGAGCCGCACATGCAGCAGCGTCAGATCGGCGACCGTTCCGTCAGCGCCATCGGTCTCGGCGGGATGCCGATGTCCATCGAGGGGCGTCCCGACGAGGCCCGCTCGATCGCGACGATCCACGCGGCACTGGACGCCGGCGTGACGCTGATCGACACGGCGGACGCCTACCACCTGGACCCGACCGACGTCGGGCACAACGAGCTGCTCATCGCCAAGGCGCTGCGCCTGGCCAAGGCCTCGCCCGACGACGTCCTCGTGGCCACCAAGGGCGGGCACCGCCGCCCGGGCGACGGCTCCTGGTACACCCAGGGCGGCGCCGACTACCTGAAGAAGGCGTGCGAGGCGTCGCTGCAGCGGCTGGACGTCGAGGCGATCGGGCTCTACCAGTTCCACCGACCTGACCCGGCCACCCCCTACGAGGAGTCCGTCGGCGCCATCCGCGACCTGCTCGACGAGGGCAAGATCCTGATGGCGGGCATCTCCAACGCCAACCCGGACCGGATCCGCACGGCCCACCAGATCCTGGGCGGGCGCCTGGTCTCGGTGCAGAACCAGTTCTCGCCGACCTTCCGCTCCAGCAAGCCCGAGCTCGACCTGTGCGCCGAGCTCGGCATCGCGTTCCTGCCGTGGAGCCCGCTCGGCGGGATCGGCCGAGCCGGACGGCTCGGCGAGGCCTCGCACGCGTTCGCCGAGGTCGCCGCCGAGCGCGGGGTGAGCCCGCAGCAGGTGTGCCTCGCGTGGGAGCTCGCGCAGGCACCGGTCGTGATCCCGATCCCCGGCGCGAGCCGGCCGGAGAGCATCAGCGACTCGGTGCGGGCGGCCGATCTGCAGCTGTCCGACGACGAGGTGGCCCGGCTGAACGCCTGACCCCGCGCGGCGCTTCCGGGGCGACGGCTCAGGCCTCGAGCAGCACCGTCACGGGCCCGTCGTTGACCAGCTCGACGGCCATGTCGGCGCCGAACACGCCGGTGGCGACCTCGACGCCGCGCGCCCGCAGCGCGGCGACCACCGCCTCGACCAGAGGCTCGGCGACCGCACCCGGGGCCGCGGCGTTCCACGTGGGCCTGCGGCCCTTGCGGGTGTCGGCATACAGGGTGAACTGACTGACGACGAGCACGGGAGCGCCGGCATCCGCCACCGACTGCTCGTCGCGCAGGATCCTCAGGTCGCAGACCTTGCGAGCGATCAGCTCGACCTGCGCGGCCCCGTCGTCGTGCGTGGCCCCGACGAGCACCAGCAGGCCCGGGCGGTCGATCGCCCCGACCACCTCACCGGCGACCGACACCGAGGCGCGGGTCACCCGCTGCAGCACCGCCCGCACCTGCTACCACCCACCACGGCCGGCGTCACCACGCCCACCGCCCGAGTACCTGTCGACCGCGGGTTTGACGTCGGCGAGGTAGACGCCGGCCGCCACGGCGCTCGCCAACGCGAGGAAGCGCAGCTCGCCGATCCCGACCGGCCAGGGGATCGCGACGAACGACACGGCCAGGGCCGCGACGAGCACCAGCACCCAGAAGCGTTTGGTCCGCTTGCCCGCGTCGAGGAAGGCGCGCGACTTGCGCCGGGCGGCGTCGACGAGCGCGACCACGCACATGAGAAAGACCACGAGGTACAGGGCGAGGAACACGAAGAGCTGGATGCTGGCGATCACGCGACGAGCCTACGGGCCCGGGTGGGTGGCGGGCCCGGCCATCCCCCGGGGCGCCCCGATCCCCCGCGCCACCGGTCCGCGCGCGGCCGGACGGTCCACCGACTCCCCCTCGGGCGGGACCACGACCTCCTGGGCCGCGGACACGTCGCCGCCGTCGCAGGTCACGACCAGCTCCGCATCGGCCGGCACGCTCCGCTTCACCACCGCGAGGGCCACCGGCCCGAGCTCGTGGTGCCGGGCCACGCTGGTCACGACCCCCACGACGCGCCCGCCTCCGCTGACCTCGGCGCCTGCCTCGGGCAGCAGGTGCCCCGACCCGTCCAGGTGCAGCATCACCAGCCGTCGCGGTGGCCGTCCCATGTTGTGCACCCGGGCCACCGTCTCCTGGCCCCGGTAGCACCCCTTGCTCAGGTGGACGGCGGTGCGCAGCCAGTCCAGCTCGTGCGGGATGGTGCGGCCGTCCACCTCGGTGGCCGCACGCGGCCGCCACGCGGCCACGCGCGCCGCCTCGCTCGCCCAGGTCCCGGCCAGCCGCCAGCCGCTCGCCTCGCGCACGACGACGGCGTCGGGCAGGTCTCCCCGGGGCACCATGACGAGGCGCCACGGGCGCTCGGAGCCGGGGTGGTCCTCGGCCGCCGGCCCGTACCGGGTACCGCCCGGGAGCACCTGCGGCCACGGATCGCGCCAGGTCACCGGCTCGCCCTCGCCTCCCTCCGCTCCGACCGGCTCGCCGACGACGGCCCAGTGCTCGGACACGTCGGCCACCTCGATCCGCATCATGAACTGCATCGAGGTCAGCCACGCAGCCAGCCCGGCGGCCGCCGGTCCCTCGGTGATCAGCCAGGTGGTCTCGCCGTCGTCCACCACCGCGGCGGCATGCTCGACGTGCCCGTGCGGGCTGAGCACGAGCGTCTCGGTGGAGGTGCGCGGCGCCAGCCCGATCAGGTCCTGGGACGTGATGTTGTGCAGCCAGGAGAGCCTGTCCGGTCCGGCGACGCTCACCACTCCGAGGTGGGACAGGTCCACCACGGCGCCGCCGCCGGCGAGCGCACGCTGCTCGGCCGTGGGATCCCCGTAGTGCCACGCGACGCCGGCGTCAGGCCCCGCGCCCTGGACCGCACCGGCGCGCTCGAGGAGCGGGCTGCGGTAGGTCACGGTCAGCGCTGTCCTTGGTACAGCTTGTACACGACGTACACCGCGAACCAGCCGATCGCCAGGGTGGCCAGGACGAGCAGCCCGATGAAGAAGATCTCGAGTGCGAGCATGCGTCGATCCTACGTGGCGTGCCTAGGCTGCCCCCATGCGACCCCTGGTGGTGAAGACGACGGCAGGAGCGGACCGACCCGAGACGTGCAACCAGGCGTTCGCCGTTGCGGCGACGGCGGCGGCAGCGGGGGCCGAGGTCTCGCTCTGGCTTGCCGGCGAGGCCGCGTGGTTGGCGGTTCCGGGCCGCGCCGGCGATCTCGCCCTCGATCACGCCACACCGCTCCCCGAGCTGCTCGACGCGGTGCTCGCGGCCGGGACCGTCACCCTGTGCACCCAGTGCGCCGTCCGGCGCGGCATCACCGCGGACGACGTCGTGCCGGGGATCCGGATCGCGGGTTCGGCGACCTTCGTGGAGGAGGTGCTGCAGTCGCAGGCGCAGGCCCTCGTCTACTGACCGGAGTACGTGACGAGCACCCGCCCCACGACGTAGACGAGGACCCCGCTCAGCGCAACCGGCAGCACGATCACCGTCCACGCTGCCAGGCGACCCTTCAGAGCCGGGACCCGGTCGAACATGGCGTGCAGCGCGCTGACCAGGATGCCCGTGGCGAGGCCGAGGGTCAGGCCCGCGGCCAGGCCCAGGGTGGGCATCACGGCGCCCACCGCACCGCCGCCCACCACGGCACCCCCGGTGGTGACGGCAGCGCCGAGCAGGCCTCCGAGCGGCACGGCCGAGACCGCGGCGGCGACCGCGAGTGCCACGGCACCGCTGACCACCAACGAGGTGCCCTCCGGGGCCCGGACCGAGGCCACCCACCCGGCGGACGCCGTGGCGACGAGCACACCGGTCACGGTCCCGGCGACCGAGTCGACGAGGTGGGTGCGTCCGTCCTGGCGGGCCAGCTCGTTGACGAAGGCCAGCAGGATGGCGAGCGCGACCACCGCCGGCAGGTTGCGCAGGTACGGCGCGCCCTGCGTGGCCGTCACCGTGATGACCGCACCGACGCCACCGAGGGCGACCACCGACGACGAGCCGAGCGGGTTCGGCAGCCCGAGCAGCCGCGGCCACCCGATCGCGATGACCAGGGCGAGCAGCACCGCCGCCACCACGACCGGCATCCGGCCGAACTGGGTGAGGGCCGGGACGTCGACGGCGAAGGCGGTGGCGGCGACCAGTGCCGCCAGCACGGCCGTGATGACGGCGCGGGTCGAGGCGTCCATCAGCGCGGGAGCACCGGGGCGAGGGCGGGAAGCACGGTGGCAGTGTTTCAGATCACCGCCCCCACCATGCACGACTCCGCACGGTCCGGCTGGTCAGGGACGGTACGGTGAGGGTCGTCCATCGTCCTTGGGAGGCACCCACCCGGTGGCAGATCTGCTCCTGCTCACACCCACCACCGGGGGCTCCGCTCAGGTGCTCCCGGCCCTTGGGCTGCTCGGGCACACGGTCCGCGTGCTCCCCATGGAGCCGTCGGCCCTCCTGGACGCCCCGGATGCCGACGTGCTCATCCTGGACGCCCGCCGTGACCTCGCCACCGCTCGGTCGACCTGCCGCCTGCTCCGGTCGACCGGACTGAACGTCCCCCTCATGCTCGTCGTGACCGAGGGCGGACTGACCGTGGTGACGGCGGAGTGGGCCGCGTCCGACATCGTGCTGGAGCACGCCTCCCCCGCGGAGGTCGAAGCACGGATCAGGCTGGTCATCGAGCGCGCCAGCACTCGCGAGCCCGACCAGGTGGACACGGAGATCTCGTCGGGCGACCTGACGGTCGATGCCGGGGGATACACGGCGCGGGTCCGCGGGCGACCCCTGGACCTCACCTACAAGGAGTTCGAGCTGCTCAAGTACCTGGCCCAGCACCCCGGGCGCGTCTTCACCCGTGCCCAGCTCCTCCAGGAGGTCTGGGGCTACGACTACTACGGCGGCACCCGCACCGTCGACGTCCACGTCCGTCGGCTGCGGGCCAAGCTCGGCCCGGAGCACGAACAGCTCATCGGCACCGTCCGGAACGTCGGGTACCGGTTCGACCCGCCGCGCGAGCGGCGCATCACCGGTGAGGCCACCGAGTCGGCCGTCGCGGCCGAATGAGGGATCCGATGACTCCTCCCCCGAGCCGCAGGCGCCGGCGCCTCCAGCCGTTCGTGCCGCAGGGCCTCTTCGGCCGCCTGTCCGTCGGCGCCGAGCGCAACCTGCTCGACACTCTGCGCACCGAGAAGGCGGGCGGCGCCCTGCTGCTCCTCGGCGCCGTCGTCGCGCTGATCTGGGCGAACTCCCCGGCCCGGGATGCCTACCAGACCGTGCGCCAGGTCGTCGTCGGCCCGGACTTCATGCACCTGAACCTGTCCCTCGAGCACTGGGCCACCGACGGGCTGCTCACCATCTTCTTCTTCGTGGTCGGGCTGGAGCTCAAGCGAGAGATGGTCGTCGGCGAGCTGCGCCGGCCCGCGACAGCCGCCGTCCCGATCATCGCGGCCGTGGGCGGGATGCTGGTGCCCGCGGCCATCTACGTCGCCGTGAACGCGGCAGCCGGTGACGGGCAGCTGCAGGGGTGGGCCATCCCGACGGCCACGGACATCGCCTTCGCCGTGGCGGTGCTCGCGGTCGTCGGCAAGAACCTGCCCAACAGCCTGCGCGCCTTCCTGCTGACACTTGCCGTGGTGGACGACCTGCTCGCCATCGTGGTGATCGCCGTCTTCTACTCGACCGACCTCGAGCTGCTGTGGCTGGTGGGCTCGGTGCTCGTCGCGGGGGTGTTCTCCATCGCCCTGCGGCGAGGGATCACCACGGCCTGGGTGCTGCTCCCGCTGGCTCTGACGGCGTGGCTGTTCATGCACGCCTCCGGGATCCACGCGACGATCGCCGGAGTGATCCTCGGCTTCTGCGTCCCCGCCTTGGCCCGGCGCGGCGCGACCGAGTCGGACGCCGAACGGCTCGAGCACCGGTGGCGTCCGATCTCCGCGGGCTTCGCGGTCCCCGTCTTCGCGCTCTTCGCCGCCGGTGTCAGCCTGGACCCGGCCGCCCTCGGCCAGGCCGCCCAGGACCCGGTGGCCCAGGGGGTCGCCCTCGGCCTCGTGCTGGGCAAGCCGCTCGGGATCCTCGGCGCCACGTGGGCGACCGCCCGGATCACCCGGACCCCGCTGAACCCCGGCGTCGGCTGGTGGGACATCACCGGGTTGGGCATGGTCGCCGGGATCGGCTTCACCGTGTCGCTGCTCATCGGGGCCCTGGCGTTCGGGGAGGGCACCGCTCGCGACGACCACGTGCGCGCCGCCATCCTGATCGCGTCACTGAGCGCCGCAGTCCTCGGAACCGCGATCCTCGGCTGGCGGGACAGGTACCACCGGGACCTCGTCGTGCTGCCGGCGGGCGATAGGTTCGCCGGGTGACCGATCAGCGGGTACTGCTCGAGGGCCCATGGCGTCATGGCTACGTCCCCGCCAACGGCGCCCGGTTCCACGTCGCGGAGGCGAGCCCGGGCGGTCGTGGGGCGGCGAAGGCACCCCTGATCGTCCTGCTGCACGGGTTCCCGCAGATGTGGTGGGCATGGCGCCACCACCTGCCAGCCCTCGCCGACGCCGGCTACCGCACCGTGGCCATGGACCTGCGCGGAACCGGGGGCTCGGACAAGCCACCGCACGGGTACGACGTGCCGACCTTGACCCGCGACGTCGCGGGCGTGATCCGCTCCCTCGGCGCCACCGAGGCGGTGATCGTCGGCCACGGCGTCGGAGGGACCGTCGCGTGGTCCATGGCCGCCCTCGAGCCCGGGGTCACCCGCGCGGTGGGGGCGCTGTCCGCGGTGCACCCCCTGCGCATGCACACCGGCTCGGTCGCCCGGGCCATGGCGGCGCGGCCCAGCGGCCGGTTCGTGGCCTTCGCCCAGCTCCCCTGGGTCCCGGAACGGGCGATGACCCGCGGAGACCTGGTCACCCGGGTGCTCACCCAGTGGGGGGCCCCTGGTTGGCTCACCGCCGACGTCGCCCGGACCTATCGGGCCGCCGCCCAGGTGCCCTTCGCGGCGCACAGCGCGATGGAGATCGTGCGCTGGCTGGTTCGGTCCACCCCCCGGGTGGACGGGCAGCGCTACCTTGCCGCGCTCCGCTCGCCGGTCGGGGTCCCGGTCCTGCAGATCCACGGCACCGCAGACAGGTGCCTCCCGGTCAGCGTGGCCGCCTGGGGGATCGGGGCGCCATACCGGTTCGAGCGCGTGCCCGCAGCCGGTCACTTCCTGCCGGAGGAGGCGCCGGAGGCCACGTCGGATCTGCTCCTGAACTGGCTGTCGTCGCTGCCTACTCCACCCGCACGGGTCCGTCCTTGACGAGCGCCGCCGCCGCCTGCGGGTCGGTCTCCCCCGCACCGTAGGACGGGCAGACGTCGGCGAGCACGCACGCGCCGCAGGCCGGGCGCCGGGCGTGGCAGGTGCGCCGGCCATGAATGATCAGTCGGTGGGAGAACATCGTCCACTCGCGCTTCTCGATCATCGCGCAGAGCTCCTCCTCGACCGCCACCGGGTCCTCGCTCTGGGTCAGGCCGAGCCGTCGGGCCACGCGGAGCACGTGGGTGTCCACGGGCAGCCCGGGCACCCCGAACGCGTTCCCGAGCACCACGTTCGCCGTCTTGCGGCCCACCCCGGGCAGCGCGACCAGGTCGCGCATCCGGGAGGGGACCTCGCCGCGGTGCCGCTCCACGAGTGCGGCGCCCAGCTCGATCAGTGCCCGCGACTTCGCGCGGAAGAACCCCGTGGAACGAATGATGTCCTCGAGCTCGCTGTAGTCGGCGGCGGCGTACCCGGCGGCGTCGGTGAACCGGGAGAACAGTTCGGGAGTGACCTGGTTCACCCGCACGTCGGTGGACTGCGCGGACAGGATCGTGGCGACGAGCAGCTCCAACGGTGTGCGGAAGTCCAGTTCGCAGCAGGCGTCGGGGTAGCGCACGGCCAGGGCCCGGTTGATCCGGCGAGCGCGGCGGGTACGGGCCAACGGTGAGGTGTCCACAACTGGTCAGCCTATGGCGCGTGCCCGACGCGGCGTCGGACAGGTCTGCGGAATCGGTGACCCTTTGGGGTGAACTGCGGGTGACCCATTGGAGTGAACTACGGCGTAATCCGCTCAAGTCTTCGATCTCCACCGCCGAACTTGTTGGGGAAGCAGGAGCCATCTGGGTTCCTCATACGCGAGGCAAGGGCCATGCTGACCCAGCTGTCGGAGCGCTCCGCCCGCCCGGGAACGGGCGCACGGGCGGCACGCCGCGCACTGCGTGCCGAGAAGGCCCAGCTGCTGCGCTGGCGCCGGCTCGTGCGCGCCCGTCTCGATCTCGCCGTCGCCGCATTCGCTCCCCCGGACACCCTGGGTGCGATGAGCTGGGAGCTCGTGCCGAGCGCCCAGATGAAGCTGCCGACGCCCCACGACCTGCTCGCCGCGATCCGCCTCCCCTCCGAAGCCGACCAGGTGGCGCTGATGCGCCAGCTGCGCGAGCTCGACCGGCGGCTGGCCGAGTACGGGGCCGAGATCGACGCCGCCCTGGAGAGTTCGACCCATCAGATCGTCCACGAGCTGGCCAGTCCCGAGGCCGTCAGCACCACGGAGCCCGGCGACACTCGCTGACCGATCAGGCATGAGGCAGGATGGGACGACTGGCGCGCCTCGGCGCCTCGGCCTGACGGAGGACACCCGGTGGACGACGACGTCGTGCTCTCAGCGCCGCTCTTCGCGGGCATCGAGACTGACGCTGCGCTTGCCCTGCTCGCCTCGATGACTCCCCGGGACGTCCCGCGCGGTCAGGTGCTGTTCCGCGAGGGAGACCGCGGCGACTGCCTCTTCGTGATCCGGACGGGCAAGATGAAGCTGGGTCGACGGTCCAGCGACGGCCGCGAGAACCTGCTGTCGGTGCTGGGCCCCGGCGAGATGTTCGGCGAGCTGTCCCTGTTCGACCCCGGGCCGCGCACGGCGACCGCGACCGCCGTGGCCGATGCGTCCATGTACGAGCTGGCCCACGCCGAGCTCATCGACTGGCTGGGCCGGTATCCCGCTGTCGCCGAGCACCTGCTCAACGCGCTGGCCCGTCGCCTCAGGCGCACCAACGAGGCCCTCGCCGACCTGGTGTTCTCCGACGTCCCCGGGCGGGTGGCCAAGGCGCTGCTCGACCTGTCCACCCGGTTCGGGGAGCCCGTCGACGACGGCCTTCGGGTGGCGCACGACCTCACTCAGGAGGAGCTGGCCCAGCTTGTCGGGGCGTCGCGCGAGACGGTGAACAAGGCGCTCGCGGACTTCGCGTCGCGCGGCTGGGTCCGCCGCGACGGACGAGCGATCGTCCTGCTCGACCTCGAGCGGTTGGGGCGGCGGGCGCGCTAGGGCTGGCTCCGCCTCGACGCGGCTGAAGACGCAGCTAGAAGAGCTCGACGACCAGCTCGATCTCCACTGGGGAGTCCATCGGCAGCACTGCGACACCAACCGCGCTGCGGGCATGCACGCCGGCCTCGCCGAACACCTGGCCCAGCAGCTCGCTCGCCCCGTTGACCACCTGCGGCTGGCCGGTGAAGCCCGGGTCGCTGGCCACGAAGCCGACCACCTTGATGACCCGGCGGATCCGGTCCAGGCTCCCCGCCTGCTCCGTGACGGCGGCCAGGGCGTTGAGGGCGGCCGTGCGGGCGAGCCCCGCTGCCTCGGCCGGATCCACGAGTCCCGGTCCGTGACCAACCTTTCCCTTCACGGGCAGGGCTCCGTCGACGAACGGCAGCTGACCTGACGTCCACACCTGGTTGCCGGTGCGAACGGCGGGCACGTACGCCGCCACGGGCGCCGAGACCGGAGGGAGGACGATCCCGAGCTCCGTCAGACGGTGCGCGATACCCATGTCACTGGCCCGAGGTCGGTCGCTTGAGATACGCGACCAGGCCGTTCCCGTCGGGCCCAGGGATCACCTGGACCAGCTCCCAGCCGTCGGCACCCCACTGGTCGAGGATCGCCTTGGTGGCATGGACGATGAGCGGGACCGTCGCGTACTCCCACGTGGTAGCCATGCGTGCACGCTACCCGCCTGCGACCGGCTCCCGCTCGAGTGCCCGGACCGGGCGTCCGTTCCGGTAGATCGACGGGATCAGCACGTCCTGGTCGGCCTCGATGATCTCGCGCCAGGACTCGATGTCCGGGTGGCGGCGCAGGAGCGATCGCCGCTCGCGTTCGGTCATCCCGCCCCAGACGCCGAAGGCGATCCGGTTGTCCAGTGCGTCGATGAGGCAGTCGAGGCGGACGGGGCAGTCGGCACAGACCTCGCGCGCGGAACGCTGGGCGGCCCCCTCGACGAACAGGTCGTCGGGTGATGCGCCGCTGCACGAGCCATAGGCGGTCCAGTGCTGCTCCGTCATCCGTCCTCCTCCCATGGCCTCGTCTACGCTAGGCGAGCCGTGGTTGCGCTCTCATCGGCCGTTCGGGTATTCCTTCGTGGCCAACGTCACATGGGGAAAAGTACACAACTACTCCCCGTCGCGGATCACACGTTCGTCCCAGTGCACGGGCGGGCCTCACGTACGCTGGTCACCATGGCGTCTGCAGCCCGTCCTCGACCGCACGGCCGAAGGGCTAACCTCCCCCAGGTACTGGCCCTCATGCTCGCCTTCCTGACCATGTCGGGGATGGGCGGCGTGCTGGCTGCGGGACTCGTGATGCCCGCAGTCGCGACGACGAGCGTGCTCACGGACACCTCGGTCCGCCTGTTCGACGATCTCCCCACCGAGCTGGACCAGGTGGACCTCTCCGAGAAGTCGATGATCTACGCCGCCGACGGCACGCTGCTGGCGACCTTCTTCAGCCAGAACCGGATCGTGGTTCCGCTGAGCGAGGTCTCGCCGATGATGCAGCATGCGGTGGTCGCCGTGGAGGACCACCGGTTCTACGAGCACGGCGGGATCGACCCCGCGGGCCTGCTCCGGGCCCTCGTCCAGAACGCGACGGATCCTGAGGGCGAGGTCCAGGGCGGGTCCACCCTCACCCAGCAGTACGTCAAGAACATGCTGATCCAGGCCGCCCTGGAGAGCGACGACCCGCAGGAGCGGGCCGACGCGATCGCGGCCGCCACGACCGCGGAGGGCACCGAGGGCTACGCACGCAAGCTGTCCGAGGCCAAGCTCGCCATCGCGCTCGAGCAGCGCTTCAGCAAGGACGAGATCCTCGAGCGCTACCTCAACATCGCCCAGTTCGGGAGCTCGGTGTTCGGGGTCGAGGCGGCGGCGCAGTACTACTTCTCCGTCCCGGCCGCGGAGGTCGACTACCTCCAGGCCGCGACGATCGCCGGGATCACCCGGTCGCCCATTCTCTACGACCCGCAGATCAACCCCGAGGAGTCCCAGACCCGTCGCAACGTCGTGCTCCTCACCATGCGCGACCAGGGGTTCATCACCGAGTCCCAGTACCAGCAGGGCAAGGCCACGCCCATCGAGGAGACGCTCGCCATCGGCCAGGTCCGGCTCGGCTGCATGGCCGCGAACGACGTGGCCAACGCCGGCTACTTCTGCGACTACGTCACCAAGATCATCAGCCAGGACCCCGTGTTCGGCGAGACCGCGCTGGACCGCTCCAAGCTTCTCTACCGTGGGGGCCTGTCCATCACCACCACCCTCGACGTCAACCTGCAGGCCGCGGCCGACCAGGAGGTCAAGGCGGGGATCCCGGTCGCGGACCCGTCCGGCGTCGCGTCGGCGATCTCCGTGGTGGAGCCCGGGACCGGCAAGGTCCTCGCGATGGCCCAGAACCGGATCTACAACAGCTCGCAGACCTCGGGCCCCGGCGAGACCGCCGTCAACTTCAACACCGACAACCAGTACGGCGGGGCCAGCGGGTTCGCCCCCGGCTCGACCTTCAAGCCCTTCACCCTCCTCCAGTGGTTCAAGGACGGTCACGGCCTGAACGAGAAGGTCGACGGCACCGTCCGGATGCGCAACGAGAACGAGTTCGTCGCCTGCGGCGCCCGGTTCCCGTCCAAGCCGTGGCCGGCGCGCAACGCCGAGGGCGGGCGTGGCGTGATGACGGTGCTGGACGCCACCCGCAACTCGGTGAACAACGCCTACCTCGACATCGCCGCCGAGCTCGACCTGTGCAACGTCATGAACGGGGCCGCCGAGCTGGGCGTGCACAAGGCCGGCGGGCTGGCCGGCGACGGCCCCTTCGACGCGGTCCCGGCGAACGTCATCGGTAGCCAGTCCGTCGCGCCGCTGACGATGGCCGCGGCGTTCGCGGCCTTCGCGGCGAACGGCACGTACTGCGACCCGATCGCGATCACCAGCGTGGTGAACACCGAGGGTGAGCAGCTTCCGGTGCCGCCTGCGAGCTGTCGCGAGGCCATCTCTCCCGAGATCGCGGCGGCCATGAACTACACGCTCAGCCACGTCTGGCAGGGAACCGGTCGCAGCATCGGGGCCCTGCCCGGGCGACCGTCCGCCGGCAAGACCGGCACGACGTCGCAGAACGAGTACACCTGGTTCGTCGGGTACACCCCGCAGATCTCGACCGCCGTGTGGGTCGGCTACTCCGAGGGCATGATCCCGGTCCAGGGGAAGACGATCAACGGCACCTACCGGCGCAACGTGTACGGGTCGACGATCGCGGGGCCGACCTGGAAGCGCTTCATGGTGCGCGCCCATGAGGGCCGCGAGGTCGTCAACTTCGCCCCGCCGAGCTCCCGTCAGCTGGGCGGCCTGCAGGCCAAGGTGCCGAGCGTGACCGGGCAGTCGATCGAGGCAGCCACCAAGATCCTCGAGGACGCCAGCTTCCACGTGGTGGTCGGCGGGACGGAGTTCTCCCAGGCGGCGCCCGGCACCGTTGCCCGGACCACGCCGGGCCCGGGGACCACGGCGATCCGCGGCACGATCGTCACCCTGGTGATCTCGGGCGGGCCGGCTCCGCCGCCGCCGGAGCCGGAGCCGACGGAGCCGCCGGACAAGGACCCACCTGAGCCGCCGGTTGGCGAAGGCGGCGGCTAGGCCGGTGACACCAGGAGCGCGGCTCGTCTCCACGACCGCCGTGGCCGGCGCCGGAGCCCTGGCGTGGGCAGTGGTGGAGGCTCACTGGTACGCGTTGCGCCGGGTCGTCGTGCCTGTGCTCCCGGCGGGCCAGGAACCGCTGCGCGTGCTGCACCTGTCCGACCTGCACCTCGTGCCCACCCAGCACCGGAAGATGGAGTGGGTGCGGTCGCTCGCCACGCTCGACCCGCACCTCGTGATCGACACCGGTGACAACATCGCCCACGTCGACGCCCTGCCAGCGCTGATGTCCGCGCTGGAACCGCTGCTGGAGGTGCCCGGGGCGTTCGTGAACGGCTCGAACGACTACTTCGCACCCGTGCCGAAGAACCCCGCGCGGTACCTCGCCGAGGATCCGCGCGGAGAGCAGACGGGCCCCCAGCCACGCCTGCCGTCCGAGCAGATGACAGCCGCGTTCCGGGCGGCCGGCTGGCGGGACCTGACCAACCGGCGCGACGGCGTGGTCGCGGACGGCCGGCAGATCGCGCTGGTCGGGGTGGACGACGCCCACCTCGACCGGGACCGGTTCCCCCGCTCCACCCGCAGCGCGCACGCGCCGGGCGACGTACGCCTCGGGGTCACCCACGCGCCGTACCGGAGGGTGCTCGACGCCATGCACGCCGACGGTGCCGACCTGGTGCTGGCCGGCCATACACACGGCGGCCAGCTCTGCCTGCCCATCTGGGGTGCGCTGGTGACCAACTGCGACCTCGACACCCGGCGCGCGAAGGGCCTGCACGGGTGGCCCGGCGAACGACCCGACCTCCCGGGCGGGGAGGACTCGACCTGGTTGCACGTGTCGGCGGGCCTGGGTACGTCCCCCTACGCGCCGGTGCGCTTCGCCTGCCGCCCGGAGGCCACCCTGCTCACCCTGACCGAGCGCTGAGCACAGCCGCGGTTCAGCGGCACGGCCCGCCTGGGCTATCCTTGCCGGGCACTCGGGGTGTGGCGCAGCTTGGTAGCGCGCTTCGTTCGGGACGAAGAGGTCGTGGGTTCGAATCCCGCCACCCCGACCACGTGTGCAAGGGCCCGTGACCAGCATCTTCGCCGGTCACGGGCTCTCGCCATGTGCCCGGAATCGCTCAGATGACACCCGAACGGGTGAACCTGGGCCGAAAGCGGGCCTCTCGACGTGCGGACCTCTGATCGCGGCGTGACGATTCTTGCCTCGCACATGAGGAGGTCACCGTGGCACGAAGCACGAAGCAGCGCCCCAACACGTCGGCTGCGCCGTCGAACGCCACCACGTCGCGGCCGTCCAGAAACGCGCAGGCCCGAGCATCGTCGGGCGGCATGATCCGCTCCTCGAACGGCAGGGTTCCCCGCCAGCACGACGCCGAGCCGGGACAGGGCCACCCCATCTTCGACGAGCTGATCGCGGAGCTCGGCGATCCTCGCCGGTCCGCGTAGCCGACGACCGCACCGCGTGAGCGAGCGGGTTCTCAGGTCCAGCGGAACAGCTTCGCCGCGAACGGGATCACCACGACCGTCCACGCGGCCAGCACCAGGAGCTCCACAGCGGGGAAACGCCCCTCGTACCACCCTGCCGCGAGCGCCTGTGAGGCCGCGCCGAGCGGGGTGACCCGGCTGACCGCCTGGACCGCGTCCGGCAGCAACGGCAGCGGGAACCACACCCCGGCGAAGAACAGCGACGTCATGTAGACGGCCATCCCCGCTCCGGTCCCCGCTCCGGCCGTGGGAACGACGGCTGCGAGGAGGGTCCCCACGGCCATCGAGGCTGCGGCGGCGAGGAGGAAGGCGAGGAGCGTGATGCCCACGTGGACCGGCATCTCGATCCCCAGGATGAACGCCCCACCGGCGACGGCCAGCGCGGAGGCGACGACGAGCATGCCGAGGTTCACGACCACCTGGGCGACGAGGAGCCGCGACGGGGGCACGGGCGTCGTGGCCAACCGTCGGAGCACACCGGTCTCGCGATACCCGCCCATGGTCGGCGGAAGGGTGGTGTACGCGACGGTGCCGATCGCCAGAGCGAGCACGATCGGCGTGTAGGCGGTGATCGCGGTCACCTGTGCCAGCACCGGGTTGGCGGCGTCGAACGGCTCGTCGGCCCAGGGCATGAGCAGCCCGAGGCCGAGCAGCAGCAGGGTCGGGAAGAGCAGGCCGAAGAACACCGCGGCCGGCTGGCGCAGGTACAGCGTCGCCTCCGTCACGGTGACCTTCCCGAGCACGCGCATCCCGGTGGCCGGGTTGGTCCGGGCTGCTGCGGGGCGGATGGGTGCGGTGGTGGTCATCTCAGCGCCTCCAGGGTGTCGGTGCTGTCGGAGGTGTCGGCCGTGACGAGGGAGACGAATGCCTCCTCGAGCGACCCCTGGTCCACCCGGAGCCGGGTGGGCCGGATCCCGGCGACGGCGACCGCGAGCACCACGTCCACGGCCACGTCGCCACCGCGGACCTCGTGGTCGATGCCGTCGCCGGTCAGGACGCTGTGGGCCCCCGCCACGCCGGGAAGGGAGGCGAGCAGGCCCTCGGGCAGGGGCTCGGTGGTGCGGAAGCGCACCGTCTGCGCGGCTGCGCGGGCTGCGAGGTCGGCCGGGGCGCCCTCGGCGACGACGCGCCCGTGGTCGATGAGGAGCACCCGGTCAGCGAGGCGCTCGGCCTCCTCCATGAAGTGCGTGACGAGCAGGATCGTCACCCCGCGGTCGCGGATGCGTTCGATGACGCCCCAGGTGTCCCGGCGCGCGCGGGGATCCAGGCCGGTGGTGAGCTCGTCGAGGATCGCGACCTCGGGGTGGCCGACGAGGGCGAGGGCGACGGACAGCCGCTGCTTCTGCCCGCCGGACAGGCGGCGGAACTGGGTGTCCCGGCGGTCGGTGAGACCGAAGTCGGCCATGAGCTCGTCCGGCGAGGCGGGAGCGGAGTAGAAGGACGCGTACAGCTCGAGCGCCTCCCGCACCGTGATCCAGGCGGGCATCTGGCTCTCCTGGAGCTGCAGGCCGAGCCGTTCCCGGAGCGCCCTGCCCTCGCGCCGCGGGTCGAGCCCGAGCACCCGCAGCGTGCCGCCGTCGGGCTCGCGCAGGCCGGCGATGCACTCGACGGTGGTGGTCTTCCCTGCGCCGTTGGGACCGAGGATGCCGACGATCTCCCCGCGGCCGACAGTCAGGCTCACCTCGTCGACGGCCACGGTGGCGCCGTAGGTCTTGCGGAGGCCTGTCACCTCGATGACGGGGTCCATGGTGTCTCCTCAGGGGTGCAGTGGATCGTGGGACGGCGCCGGAGGCGCCTCCCGCACGTGGAGGTGGTCTCAGCCCTTGGGGGGCAGCACGGGGACCGTACGGACGACGGCGACAAACGCCGCCGCGAGGACGCCGGCGATGCCGACGACGATGGCGATCCTGGCGGGTTGCGTCAGACCGTCGATCGGAACCGCCCGGCTGAGCGCGGCGAGGGTCACGAGCACCGGACCCACGGTGAAGGGCAGGGAGAGCGTCCCGATCCACGCCCCGTACCGGAGGTAGACGGCCCCGACGAGCAGCCCGCTCAGGCTGGCCACGACGATCACGAGGGTTCCGTCGCCGAGGACGGCGGCAGGGTCGCTGACGTCCGCGAACGACCACGACGAGTCGGTGATCGTCTGATGCCACCCGTTCGCCTGGTAGACCGCCCGTTCGATCACGAAGCCGAGTGTGATCACGCCCCCGTACACGGCCGCCATGACCAGCGACGCGCTGAGCGCCGCTCGGGCGAACACGCGACGGGTCATCCCCGCCGCGACGTGCGGCCGGAGCGCCGCAGCGGCGGACGAGACCGCGATCGAGAACGGGAACCAGACGCCCGCCCCCTGCCGTGCGAACTGCATGATCGACATCTCGATGTCCCCGAACCGGCTGGCGACCAGGACCGCGCCGCCCCAGAGGACGGTGAGGATCGCCACGAACCACAGAGCGACCTTGAACTGACCGCGCACCAGCCAGAGCAGCGTCCGCACGTAGGGGCCGCGGCGCGGGCTGCGACGCAGGGGGATGACGGAAGTCGTGACGGCGGTCATCGCTGCACCTCCTGCGTGACGGCGAGGCCGGTGGGTCCGGTGAGGTGGACGAACAGGTCCTGCAGGTCGACGGGGCCGAGATCGAGACCGAGACCGCGTGCGGCGGCCCGGTCGGTGCCGTCGACCGCGCCGTAGACCGTGGCCTGGGCCGCGCGCCCGAGGGTCTGCCGTCCGATCACCGTGCGGCCCGAGGTGAACCTCTCGACCGCGTCTGCGGGGCCGGTCACGCTGGTGCCTCGGCCCCGGAGCACGTCGGTCTCCTCGGCGAGCAGCACCTGGCCCTCATGCAGCACCACGACGCGCTCGACCAGCCGCTGCATCTCCTCGATGAGGTGGCTGGAGATGACGATGGTCCGGGGGTGCTCGACGTAGTCGGCCAGCAGCGCGTCGGAGAACGCGTAGCGCGATGGTGCGTCCATCCCGAGGTGGACCTCGTCGAGCAGGGTGAGGTCGGCGCGCGCGGCGAGGCCGATGACCACACCGAAGGCTGACTTCTTCCCCCGGGACAGCTGGGCCGGCTTGCGCTTGGCCGGTAGCTCGAACACGTCCATCAGCCGACTGGCCAGCTCCGGCGAGAAGTGCTCCCGGGACTGCTCGGCGTACCGAAGGTTGTCCCGCAGGGACCAGTCGGTCAGGACGTCGCCGCTCTCCCGGACCAGGCAGACACCGGCGAGGACGCGATCGTTCTCCCACGGGTCCTCGCCGTCGACGAGGACCGTGCCGGCATCGGCCTTGCGGAACGCGGCCAGCGCCGAGAGCAGGCTGGTCTTGCCTGAGCCGTTGCGCCCGATCAGCCCGGTGATGGACCCCGAGGGAAGGGTGACACTGACCCGATCCAGGGCCGTCGTCTGGCCGTAGCGGACGACGAGGTCGCGGACCTCGACACCGAAGCTCATGCGTCCTCCTTCGGGGGCGACTGCGCGGCGCCCACATCGGTGCCCCGACCCGCCGCGGCCACCCGAAGGCGGGCGACGACCTCGTCGATCGGGATGTCGAGCATGCGGGCCTCGTCGATGACGGGCTGCACGACCTCGGCGAAGAAGCGCTCGCGACGATCGGCGAGAAGCAGCTCTCGCGCGCCGGGACTGACGAACATGCCCACCCCGCGCCTCTTGTACAGCGTTCCCTCGTCGACGAGCTCGGAGAAGGCCTTGGCGGCGGTCGCCGGGTTGATCCGGTACGTCGTGGCGTACTGGGTGGTCGACATCACCTGCTCCTCCTCCCCCAGGGCACCGTTCAGGATCTCGGTGCGGATCTGGTCGGCGATCTGCAGGTAGATGGGCTCGCGTCCGTCGAACACGGTCACCCTCTCCCGTCCGTCGCGCCTCTGTGGTTCATTACTACACTAATGAACCACAGAAGAGGGGATGCGCGCAACCCGCTCTCGCTACAGTCGCGGGGTGCCGATCCCCGAGTTCGTCACCCGGCTGCGCGCCGGGGTGGGTCACGACCTGCTCTGGCTGCCCGGCGTCTCCGCGGTGGTGACCGACGACGCGGGTCGCCTGCTCCTGGGGCGCCGCGCGGACAACGGCCACTGGGCGGTGGTGAGCGGGATCATGGACCCGGGCGAGGAGGCGGCACCCGCAGCGCTGCGGGAGGTGCTGGAGGAGACCGGGATCGAGGCCGAGGCGATCGCCGTGACCGCGGTGTCGACCAGCGAGGTCATCACCTACGCCAACGGTGACGTCGCCCAGTACCTGGACGTCTGCTTCTGGTGCCGCCGCACCGGCGGCGAGACGCACGTCGCCGACGACGAGTCCCTCGAGGTGGGGTGGTTCGCCCCGGACGACCTCCCCCAGCCGCTCAACCCGTCCAGCGCCGAGCGGATCGCCCGCACGCTCGCCTACATCGACCAGGCCGCAGGCACGTCGCCGACGCAGCCCTGGTTCGCCCGCTGACGCGGCGCGCCGCAGCTGCGGGTGGCGGACCCTGACGTGGCGGGCGTCAGCTCATCAGGCGGGCAGCGACCAGCTCGGCAATCTGCACGGCGTTCAATGCCGCACCCTTGCGCAGGTTGTCGCTGCTGACGAACATGGCCAACCCGCGGCCGTCGGGCACCCCGGGATCGGTCCGCAGCCGGCCGACGAAGCACGGATCGGCCCCGGCTGCCTGGAGGGGGGTCGGCACGTCGCTCAGCTCCACCCCGGGGGCGCCGCTCAGCAGCTCCGTGGCACGCTCCACCGAGATCGGCCGCCCGAACTCGGCGTTGATCGACAGCGAGTGCCCGCTGAACACCGGGACCCGCACGCAGGTGCCCGAGACCAGGAGGTCCGGGATCCCGAGGATCTTGCGGGACTCGTGCCGCAGCTTCTGCTCCTCGTCGGTCTCGAACGTCCCGTCGTCGACGACGGACCCGGCCATCGGCAGCACGTTGAAGGCGATCGGCCGCACGTACTTGTCCGGCTCGGGGAAGGTCAACGCCGAGCCGTCATGGGTCAGCAGCGTGATGTCGGAGTCGGACAGCGCGCGTACCTGCCCCGCCAGCTCGGCCACCCCGGCCAGCCCGCTGCCCGACACGGCCTGGTAGGTGGAGACGACCAGGCGACGCAACCCCGCGGCGTCGTGCAGGGGCTTGAGCACCGGCATCGCGGCCATGGTGGTGCAGTTCGGGTTGGCGATGATCCCCTTCGGGGTGTGTGCGGCGGCCGCGCCGTTGACCTCGCTGACCACGAGCGGCACGTCCGGGTCCCGGCGCCATGCGGAGGAGTTGTCGACGACGATCGCCCCGGCCGCCGCGAACCGCGGGGCGTGCTCCTTGGAGGTCCCCCCACCGGCGGAGAAGAGCGCGATGTCGATCCCGGACAGGTCGGCGGTGGCCACGTCCTCGACCACGACGTCCCGTCCCTGCCACGGCAGGGTGCGCCCGGCGGAGCGCGCCGAGGCGAGGTACCGGATGCTCGCCACCGGGAAGTCGCGTTCGGCGAGCATCCGCCGCATGACGGTGCCGACCTGTCCGGTGGCGCCGACGACGGCGACGTTCACGCCGCGTGCCGCGCTCATCGTCCGGTCCCGCCGTACACGACAGCCTGCTCGTCCTCGGCGTCCAGCCCGAAGGCCGTGTGCACCGCACGCACGGCGTCGTCGAGCTGGTCGGCGCGCATGACGACCGAGACCCGGATCTCGGAGGTGGAGATCATCTCGATGTTGATCCCGGCGTCGCGCAACGCCCCGAACAGCTTGGCGGAGACGCCCGGGTGCGAGCGCATCCCGGCCCCGATCAGCGAGAGCTTGCCGATGGTGTCGTCGTACTGCAGCGCCTCGAAGCCGATGGCCTCCTGCACGGCGCTGAGGGCGGCCGTCGCGTCCTGCCCGTCGCTGGCCGGCAGGGTGAACGAGATGTCGGTCAGCCCGGTCTGCGCCGCCGACACGTTCTGCACGATCATGTCGATGTTCACCCCGGCGGCCGCGACCACCTCGAAGATCTGCGCCGCGGTGCCCGGCACGTCCGGGACCCCCACGACCGTGACCTTCGCCTCGCTCCGGTCGTGCGCGACGCCGGAGATGATCGGCTGCTCCATCTGTCCCTCTTCCTGTGCGTCGTCGGGTGCGTCGGCTGGTGCGTCGGTGACCAGGGTGCCCGTCCGGCCGGAGAAGGAGGACCGGACGTGGATCGGGACGCCGGTGCGCCGGGCGTACTCGACGCAGCGCAGCATGAGCACCTTGGCCCCGCTGGCCGCCATGTCGAGCATCTCCTCGTAGCTGATTCGGTCGAGCTTGCGCGCCGTCGGCACGATCCGGGGGTCGGCGCTGAACACGCCGTCGACGTCGGTGTAGATCTCGCACACGTCGGCGCTCAGCGCGGCGGCCAGGGCGACGGCGGTGGTGTCCGACCCGCCCCTGCCGAGGGTCGTGACGTCGTTGGTGTCCGGGTTGACGCCCTGGAACCCTGCGACGATGGCGACGTTCCCGGCGTCGAGGGCGCTGCGGATCCGGCTCGCCCTGACGTCGATGATCCGGGCCTTGCCGTGGAACTCGTCGGTGATCACGCCGGCCTGCTGACCGGTGAACGACTGGGCGTGCACCCCGAGGTTGGCGATCGCCATCGCGAGCAGCGACATCGAGATGCGCTCCCCGGCGGTGAGCAGGATGTCCATCTCGCGCGCCGGCGGCAGCGGGGTGATGTCGTTGGCGAGGTCGATCAGCTCGTCGGTGGTGTCGCCCATCGCGGAAACCACGACGACGACGTCGTCCCCCGCCCGCTTGGCCTCGGCGATCCGCTTGGCGACCCGCTTGATGCTGGTCGCGTCCGCGACGGAGGAACCCCCGTACTTCTGCACGATCAGACCCACGGTGCGCTCCGCCTTAGTGATGGACGAGTGAGGTCCGAGGATAGTGCCGCCGGGCACCGGTCCCCGCCGCATTTCCGTCATGTGGATCCCGTTCGGGCGGTCCGGTCTCCACATGACCTGCACGGTCCTCCCGCCCGGGGAGCGCCTGGGGGCGGGGCACCGGGCGCTACGGTCACTCCATGTCGATCACCGCGCAGGGTGTGCGCCGGTACTTCGGGCGGGTGCGGGCCGTGGACGGCATCGACCTCGAGGCCCGGGCCGGCGCCGTCACAGCACTGGTGGGGCCGAACGGCTCCGGCAAGACGACGTTGCTGCTCGTCCTTGCCGGACTGCTCCGGCCGGACGGCGGCACCGTCCGCGTGGCCGGCCACGACCCCGCGATTGGCACCTCGGCCCGAGAGGTCACCGGCTGGATGCCGGACACGTTCGGCACGTGGGAGTCGCTCACCGCCCGCGAGGTGCTGACCACTGTCGGCGCGGCGTACCGGCTGCCCGCCGAGCGGGCGACCGCGCGGGCCGCGGAGCTGCTCGACCTGGTCCATCTGACCCAGCTCGCCGACGCCCCCGCGCACGTGCTCTCCCGCGGCCAGAAGCAGCGGCTGGGTCTCGCTCGCGCCCTGGTCAACGACCCGCAGGTGCTGCTGCTCGACGAGCCGGCGTCCGGTCTCGATCCCAGGTCCCGGGTGGACCTGCGCCACCTGCTCCGCGACCTGGCGGCCCAGGGGCGCACCATTCTGGTCTCGAGCCACGTGCTCGCCGAGCTCGACGAGATGGCCGACGACGCCGTCTTCATCTCGGCCGGCCGCACCGTGAGCACGCAGACGGTCGACGCCGCCGCGTCCGCCGTGCGCCCGTGGCGGCTCCGGGCGCTCGACCTGACCGCCCTGACCACCTGGCTCGAGGGTTCGGGCCTGTCGTGGCGGGCGGAGACGGAGGGCTTCGCCGTCCCGACCGGTGTGCTGGTGAACCTGGAAGGCGAGGCCGAGGCGGCTGCCCTGCTGCGCGACGTCGTGAGCGCCGGAGTGCCCGTCACCTCCCTCGCACCGGCGAGCGGCGCTCTCGAGTCCGCCTACCTTGCCCTCGAGGAGGAGCGGCGATGAGCACGGTGACCTGGCACGGGGTCCGGACGATCGCTCGGCTCGAGCTGCGTCAGCGGGTTCGGTCCACCCGGTGGATCGTCTCGCTCGTGGTGTTCGGGCTGGTGGTTGCCGGCGTGACAGCGCTCACCTGGTTCGCGATGCGGGAGACCACCGGCGGGTACCTCGGAGAACCTGCCGTCGGGCAGACGATGTTCGGCTTCATCGTCTTCTTCGTGCTCTTCCTTGGGATGCTGGTCTCACCCACCCTGACCGCGACGAGCATCAACGGGGACCGCAACGCCGGGACCCTGGCCACCCTCCAGGTCACCCTGCTCAGCGCCGCCGAGATCGCCCTGGGCAAGCTGCTCGCCGCCTGGCTGGCCTCGCTCGCGTTCCTCGGGGTGGCCGTGCCGTCCATCCTGTGGGCGCTCGGCATGGGCGGCACGCCTGGGATCGCGCTCGTGACCACGCTCGTCCTGCTCGCGGTCATGCTCGCCGTGGTCTGTGCGATCGGGCTCGGGTTCTCCGCGCTCACCGCCAGGACGGCCGGATCCGCGGTCCTCACCTACGTCAGCGTCGCGAGCCTGACGGTCCTGTCGCTCATCGTCTTCGGGCTGTCGGTACCGCTGGTCAGCGGAACGGAGACGGTGCGCGTGGAGCAGGAGGAGTGGACCGAAGAGTTCGACCCCGACACCGGCGAGTACACCTACGACCCCGGCGAGTGCGTCGAGTCCGAGCAGGAGATGTACGTCGCGCACACGGAACGCACCTGGTGGCTGCTGGCGATCAACCCCTTCGTCATCGTCGCCGACGCCATGCCGACGATCGAGGCTCGTGACCCGTACTTCGGTGGCGACCCGATGACGGCGATCAAGGGTGCGGTGCGCTCCACCCGACTCGGCCCGCCCGACGTGTACCACTACTGCTCCACCCAGGAGCTGACCTACGAGGGCTGGGCCGAGGACCCCGACGACATGGGCCCGGTGTGGCCGTGGGGTCTGGGCGCGAACCTGCTGCTCGGTTCGGGCGGCGTCATGCTCGCCGTGCGCCGGTTGCGCATCCCCCAGGCCACCTTGCCCAAGGGCACCCGGGTGGCGTGACAATGGGGCAGGCGGTGAGGGGAGGGGCAACGATGCGACGGCGCCGGCTCGGGACCATGGGGGCGGCGGCGTTCGCGCTGCTGCTGGCATCGGGGTGCGCGTCCCTGGAGCCTGGCACCGGTCCGCCTCCGGCGACGTCGACAACGGCGCCCACCGACGAAGGGATCAGCGCGGAGCTGGTCATCGCCCTGGACGAGACCGGCGACGGTCCAACCGAGACGTTCACCCTCACCTGCGTGCCCCCGGGCGGGACGCACCCCGACCCCGAGGCGGCCTGCGCCGCGCTGGCCCGGGCCGGCGGTGTCGCCGCCTTCGCACCGACCCCCTCGGACGTGGCGTGCACGGAGCTGTACGGCGGCCCCCAGGTGGCGACCGTCGAGGGAACGGTCGACGGGGAGAAGGTCGGCGCCACGTTCACGCGGGTCAACGGCTGCGAGATCTCCCGCTGGGACGCCCTGGCCCCGCTCCTCGGCAGTGCCGGCGGCGTCGACTGACCTCTCGGTTCTACCCCTCGTGCAGGGCGCGGAACTCGGCCTCCGCGGCGACGTCGTCGTCCACGTCCAGGCGCAGGTGCGCGAGCACCGTCTGCAGCACGCGGAGCACGCCGGAGGCGCGCTCGCCCCAGTTGGACAGGTAGGAGTACTGCCACCACCACAGGGCCTCGAGCACATGACCCGCCTCGTAGTGCCGCTGCCCCTGAGCGAGCGCACCGGCCACCAGGACGAGGTCGCCGGACATGGACGAGCTCACCACTGTCCGGCCCATGACCGGGTCGTCGACCTCGTTGTAGTCGTCGATCCCCTCGAAGAGGTTCTCCAGGGCCGCGGCGAGCGGGTCGAGGTCGGCATCCGGGCCGACGTCGGGCTCGAACCGCTCGGCGGGCAGAACGTCGACCATCGCCCCGAGGCGCGCACCGGCAGCGAGCATGTCGGAGACGGCGAGCAGCAGGAGGGGGATGGCGACCTCGGGGTTGGCGCCCGCGGCGACCTCGGTGACGGTCGTCAGGAACCGGCGCGCCTCGAGCGAGGTGGTGTGCGCGATCTCGCGCAGGTCCTCCGGGACGGGTTCGGCTGCGGTCGCAGGCGGTTGGTCCGCTGAGCTGTGGCGCGGGATCCGCGGGATGTCAGGCACTGATCTGTCTCCGTCCCTCGAAGGCCCGGCCGAGGGTGACCTCGTCGGCGTACTCCAGGTCCCCACCCACGGGGAGGCCCGACGCCAGCCGGGTGACCCGCAGCCCCATGGGTACGAGCATGCGCGCCAGGTACGTGGCCGTCGCCTCGCCCTCGACGTTGGGATCCATGGCGAGGATGACCTCGGTGACCGTCCCGTCGGCGAGGCGCGTCATCAGCTGGGCGATCCGCAGGTCGTCGGGGCCCACGTTGTCGATCGGGTTGATCGCACCGCCGAGCACGTGGTACTTGCCGCGGAACTCCCTGGTCCGCTCGATCGCGACGACGTCCTTGGGTTCCTCGACGACACAAATGATCGCCTCCGTGCGGCGGGGGTCGCGGCAGACCCGGCACAGCTCTTCCTGGGTCACGTTGCCGCAGACCGCGCAGAACCGGACCTTCGCCTTGACCTCGGTGAGCGAGTCGACGAGCCGGCGTACCTCGGCCGGGTCGGCGGCGAGCAGGTGGAAGGCGATCCGTTGCGCGCCCTTGGGACCGACGCCGGGCAGACGCCCGAGCTCGTCGATCAGGTCCTGGACCGCTCCCTCGTACACCCGGCCAGCCTACGGGGTGGGCCAGACGCGAACACCGCTCGCCGCGCCCCGCCCGGCTCCGGGCTGGCCCGCCGTCGTGCGGTCAGTCGTCCTCGGTGACCTCGTCGATCACCGTGCCGCCGAGCATCTGGGCGACCAACGGCTCGCCGACCATCCCCGACTCCGTGAGCTCCGGGTCGTCCGGGCTCGTCTCCTCCGACGGGTCGGCGGACGGGCGCGGCGCGGCGGGCGCCTGGCCCGCTGCCGGACGACGTCGCGCGGGCTTCGCGGTCTTCGTGGCCTCCGGCTCGGCGGCGGCAGGCGCGTCACGGCCCCCGCCAGGGCTCTCGGTCGGGCGCTGCGCCGTCGGCCCGTCGGGGTCAGGACCGTCTCCGGTGTCGGGGGGTTCGGACGCCGCGTCCGGTTCGGGGGCGTCCCACGAGGCGGCCGCACGCTGGGCCGAGTCGCCGACGACGTACTGTGCCGCCGGCCCCGACGGGTCGCTCGCCGACTCGCCACCGTCACGGCCACGGGCGCCCGCAGGCTCTGAGGTGGCACCGGCGGCGATCGACGTCTCCACCCGCGCGTCCAGGCCGAGCGTCTCGTGCAGCGCGCGCTGCAGGTTGGCCGGATGCGGGCCGGTGCGGAAGGTCGTGGCCAGCTGCGGTGTCGTGAACGCCAGGGTCACCGTCGTCGCGGTCACCTCGGACACCTGCGCGTTCTGGCTGACCAGCACCCAGGTCGCCATTCGCAGGGAGCGCAGCGTCGCCAGGACCTCGGGCCAGCGCCGCCGCACGACCTCGGCATCCATCCCCGCCGCCGCAGGCTCGGGTGCCGGGGCGGGAGCAGGCTCAGGCTCGGGGGCCGAAGCGGGAGCTGGCTCGGCCGCCGGGGCGGGAGCAGGCTCGGCCTTCGGAGTGGGCTCGGCCTTCGGAGTGGGCTCGGAAGGTGCCCGCCCAGGGCGCCGGTCGGACGGCCCGTCGGGGCTTGGCTCGGGCATCGCCGGTGCAGCCGGCGCGGGCGAGACGGGCCGGTCGTCCGGCGTACCCGAGGCACGGGCCGGACTATCCGGCGCGGGCGAGACGGGCCGGCCGTCCGGCGTACCCGAGGCACGGGCCGGACTCTCCGGCGCGGGCGAGACGGGCCGGTCGTCCGGCGCACCGGACGCGAGCGCACGCTCCACCCTGTCCAGCCGCGCACCCAGCCCGCGAGCGCCGTCGTCGGCGGCCGGCAACAGCAACCGGGCGGCGAGCAGCTCCAGGTGCAACCGTGGCGAGGTCGCCCCCGTCATCTCGGTGAGCGCGGCATTGGCCAGGTCCGCCGACCGGGACAGCTCCGCGGCCCCGAGCGCCGCGGCCTGGGTGCGCATCCGCGCCACCTGGTCGCTCGGCAGGGTGCGCAGGACCGCGTCGGCCGAGTCGCCGGCCGCAGCGATGACGATGAGGTCGCGCAGCCGCTCGAGCAGATCCTCGACGAAGCGCCGCGGCTCGTGGCCGGTGGCGATCACCCGGTCCACCACGCGGAAGGCGCTCGCGCCGTCCCGTGCGGCGATCGCCCCGACGGCGTCGTCCAGCAGGGTCGCGTGGGTGTAGCCGAGGAGGGCGACGGCGGCCTCGTAGTCGAGCCCCTCGGCGCCGGCTCCCGCCACCAGCTGGTCCAGCACGGACAGCGAGTCACGCACCGAGCCGCCGCCGGCGCGCACCACGAGGGGCAGCACGCCAGGGCCGACGGTGACGCCCTCGCTGGCGCAGATCTGCTCCAGGTACGGCTGCAGCGTGTCCGGTGCCACCAGCCGGAACGGGTAGTGGTGGGTCCGCGAGCGGATGGTGCCGATCACCTTGTCCGGCTCCGTGGTGGCGAAGACGAACTTCACGTGCGGCGGCGGCTCCTCGACGATCTTGAGCAGCGCGTTGAACCCCTGCGGGGTAACCATGTGCGCCTCGTCGAGGATGAAGATCTTGAACCGGTCGCGGGCCGGAGCGTAGGCGGCGCGCTCCCGCAGGTCTCGGGCGTCGTCCACGCCGTTGTGGCTAGCGGCGTCGATCTCGACCACGTCGAGGCTGCCGGACCCGCCGCGGGCGAGGTCGACGCAGGAGTCGCAGGTGCCGCAGGGGTCCGGCGTCGGGCCCTGGGCGCAGTTGAGGCAACGGGCCAGGATGCGGGCCGACGTCGTCTTGCCGCAGCCGCGCGGGCCGGAGAAGAGGTAGGCGTGAGAGACCCGGTCTGCGCGCAGGGCCTGGGCGAGCGGCTCGGTGACGTGCTCCTGCCCGATCACCTCACCGAAGGTCTCCGGGCGGTAGCGGCGGTACAGGGCGGTGGTCACGAAGTCAGGGTAGACGGCCCGGACGACGCCGTGGGACCGCGTGCGCGAGGCTCGCAGGCACCGTCTGCGGCTGGACACCCGATGCCTCGACGCGCCGTGAACGAGCCCTCGCCAGACGACCGACCCGTCACACACCCCCCGACCGCGAGCCCCGCTCACCCCGATTGCGCCCCGTGCCGACTGTGCGGAGTCTGCGTAACGCCACGCGCGACGCAGACTCCGCACAAGGACCCGACCGCAGAGGCCCGACCGCACAGGCCCGACCGCACAGGCCCGACCGCACAGGCCCGACCGCACAGGCCCGACCGCACAGGCCCGACCGCACAGGCCCGACCGCACAGGGGCTCGATGCGACCCGACACGCATGGGAGCGATGATCACGCGGCTCACCGGCCACACCTTCGTCAACCCTCGCCGGCGTCATGCCGGCCCCGGGCGTTGCGCGGAGCAGGTCGGATCCGGCCCCCTTGCGTCTCACACGGTGTCAGAGTGTGGGGTCATGGACATGCCTTCCACCGGCGAGCACCTGCTGCCGATCGGTCAGTTCTCCCGACTGACTCAGCTGAGCATCCGCATGCTGCGGTACTACGACGAGCACGGTGTGCTGCGCCCCACGCACGTCGACCCCTTCTCCGGCTTCCGCTACTACTCCCCGGCGCTGCTGATCACCGCGCGCCAGGTACGTCAGCTGCGCGACGTCGGCCTGGGGGTCGCCGAGCTGGCGGCCTGCATCCCGGCGCTGGGCGACACCGCGACGCTGCGGTCGACGCTGTTGCAGCACCGGGGACGCCTGGCCGACGACGCGGCATCGGTCGCCGACCGGATCCGGGAGGTGGACCACCTGATCACCGCTCTGGAGGAACCCGCCATGTCCATCACCGTCCACCACCGCACCCTGCCGGCCCGAACGGTCGCCTCGCTGCGCGCCGTCATCCCGTGCTACTCCGACGAGGGCCAGCTCTGGCAGCGCCTCATGCCGGCGGTCTTCGGCTCCGGCACCGCGCCGGCACCGGACGCGCGCGCCATCGCCGTGTTCCACGACGAGGAGTACAAGGAGTCCGACGTCGACGTCGAGATCCAGCTCGCTGTGGCTGCGCCGTTCGCCGACGTCGGGGACGTGCGCTGCATCGAGGTACCCGAGCAGGAGGTCGCCACCGGAATCCTCAACGGGCCCTACGACGCCATCGGCACCGTGATGGAGGCCGTCGGCCGCTGGGTGCCCGAGAACGGCTTCCAGTTCGCGGGCCCGATGTTCAACATCTACCAGGTGTCCCCGCAGGAAGAGCAGGACCCTGCCAAGTGGGTCACCGAGGTCTGCGTGCCGGTGACCAAGGGGACCTGACGTGAGCGAGGCCGACCTGCGTCGGGCCCACCCCGACCTCTACCGGGCGCCCGACTCCCCGGTCCGGCTCACGGTGCCGCCACTGGCCTACCTGATGGTCGAGGGCGAGGGTGACCCGAACACGGCGCCGGAGTACGCCGACGCCGTCGGGACGCTGTACGGCGTCAGCTACGGCCTGCGGTTCATGGCCAAGGTCGCGGGCACCGAACCGTGGAGGGTGATGCCCCTCGAGGGCCTGTGGTGGGCCGACGACATGTCCGCGTTCAGCGTCGAGCGCAAGGGCGACTGGCGGTGGACGATGATGATCGCCCAACCACCGGTCGTCACCTCCGCGATGGTGACGGACGCCGTGGCTGCCGCCGTGCGGAAGGGCAAGGCGCCGGCGTCGGACTGGCTCCGGTTCGGGGTGGTGGAGGAGGGCGACGCCGTCCAGGTGATGCACCACGGGCCGTATGCGGACGAGGGGCCGACCGTCGCAGCGCTGCACGCGTTCATCGGCGAGGCGGGCCTGGCTCTGCGAGGCACGCACCACGAGGTGTACCTGAGCGACCCGCGCAGGGCGGCTCCCGAGAAGATGCGCACCATCATTCGACAGCCGGTGTCCCCACAGCTTGCCTGAGCGGTCTCGGCCCGAGACTGCCGTCGCTCCCCCGGGTGGGAGTGCTTGGGTCGCCTGGCGATCCGCGTACTCCCACCAGGCGGCCGACCCAGACCGCGGGCCGCCAGGTGTCGGGACGGGTGGCGACGACGGCGTTCCCCACGGGAATCATCACTCGCGCCCACCGTGATCCGGCACGGTCGGCGCTCCACGACTTTCCCCGCTGTCGGCTAGCAGCGATCATGGAGGTGATCCCGAGATGCCGGGCGCTAGACCGTGCCTGTGCACCGGCAAGGGCGCACCGACGTGCGGCCCGGTGTGCGCCATCGAGGGAGCGACGAAGGGCGGATGACAGATGGGCGCGCACTCCCGCACCGTTGACGAGGTGCTCGAGCAGCTCGGCGTCGAGAAGGACGGGCTCACCACCACAGAGGCTAGACGCCGGCTCGAGACCGAGGGCCCGAACCGACTTCCGGACGCCCCCCCGGAGAGCCTGATCAAGCGCATCGCCAAGCACTTCAACGACGTCCTGATCTACATCCTGCTCGTGGCGGTCGTCGTCACGGCCCTACTGCAGCACTGGATCGACTCGGGGGTCATCCTGGGCGTGGTCGTCATCAACGCCGCGATCGGGTACATCCAGGAAGGCAAGGCGGAGGCCGCACTGGAGGGCATCCGCAAGATGTTGTCCCTCGACGCCCAGGTCCGCCGGGACGACCGTTGGGTCAAGATCGACGCCGAGGACCTGGTCCCCGGGGACGTCGTGCGGCTGCGCTCGGGCGATAGGGTTCCGGCCGATCTGCGGCTGCTCGCCACGACCAACCTGCAGATCGAGGAGTCCGCCCTCACTGGTGAGTCCCTGCCGGTGGAGAAGGAGCCCGACCCGGTGGACGAGGACGCTGGCGTCGGCGACCGCACGTCGATGGCGTTCTCCAGCTCGCTGGTGACGTCAGGCCGCGGGGTGGGAGTTGTCATCGGCACCGGGGTGGACACCGAGATCGGCCGGATCAATACGATGATCAGCGAGGTCCAGACGCTGGCCACGCCGCTCACCAAGGCGATGAACCGCTTCGGCAAGCAGCTGTCCATCGCGATCGGGGTGCTCGCCGCGGTCATGTTCGCAATCGGTCTGCTGGTGCACGACAACGCGCCGGGCGAGATGCTGATCGCCGCGATCAGTTTCTCCGTCGCCGCCATCCCTGAAGGCCTGCCGGCGATCATGACCATCACGCTGGCGATCGGCGTACAGCGGATGGCCAAGCGCAACGCGATCACGCGCCGCCTCACCTCGGTGGAGACCCTTGGCTCCGTCACGGTGATCTGCTCGGACAAGACCGGCACCCTGACCAAGAACGAGATGACCGTGCGCGCGATCGCCACGACGGATGCCCGCTACACGGTCGACGGCACCGGGTACCAGCCGGACGGGCAGGTTCTGCTGGACGAGGTCCCGGTGGGGCTCGAGCGGGCCGACCTGCTCGCCCTGGTCGAGGCGATGGCCGTGGCGAACGACGCCGAGGTGGACCAGGGCGACGACGGCCAGTGGCGGATGATCGGCGAGCCCACCGAGGGGGCCCTGCAGACCCTGGCCGTGAAGTGCGGGTTCGACTGCTCGGAGTACGACCGTCGCGACGAGGTCCCGTTCGAGTCCGAGCACAAGCTGATGGCGACGCTCGGCGAGTCGCCGGACGGTCGCTCGCTCGTTCTCGTCAAGGGCGCCCCCGACCGCCTGCTCGATCGCAGCAGCGCCCAGTACTCCGCGGATGCGGGCGAGACCGACCTCGACCGGGACTGGTGGGAGGAGCGGATCGCCGAGATGACGGAGCGGGGCCTCCGCGTCCTGGCCGCCGCCCGTCGCGTGTCCACCGAGGAGGAGCGATCCCTCGACCTGGACGACCTCGACTCCGGGCTGGTCTTCCTGGGTGTCGTGGGGATCCTGGACCCGCCGAGGCCCGAGGCGATCGACTCGATCCTCGCCTGCAGGCGGGCCGGCATCACCGTGAAGATGATCACCGGCGACCACCCCGCGACCGCCCTGGCGATTGCGCGCGAGATGGACATCGTCACGGGCGAACGCCGCGACAAGGAGGTCGTCACCGGCGCCGAGCTGGAGGACACGACCGACGACGAGCTGCGCACCATCGCCCGGGACCACGCGGTCTTCGCACGCACCAGCCCGGAGCACAAGCTCCGCCTGGTCACCGCCCTGCAGGCTAACGGCGAGGTGGTCGCGATGACGGGCGACGGCGTCAACGACGCCCCGACGCTCAAGCGCGCCGACGTCGGCGTCGCGATGGGGATCAAGGGCACCGAGGCGACCAAGGAGGCCGCCGAGATCGTCCTTGCCGACGACAACTTCGCGTCGATAGAACGGGCGGTCGAAGAGGGCCGCACCATCTACGACAACCTGCGCAAGGCGATCCTGTTCATCCTGCCCACCAACGGCGCCGAGGCGCTGGTGATCATGGCCGCGGTGGTCGCTGGCTTCGCGCTGCCGCTGACGCCGACGCAGATCCTTTGGGTCAACATGGTCACCGCCGTCACCCTGGCTCTCGCGCTCGGCTTCGAGCGGGCCGAGCCCGGGATCATGGATCGGCCGCCGCGCAGGCCAGGGGCGTCCATCCTGGGCGGCTACTTCCTGTGGCGGATCGCCTTCGTCTCCGTGCTCATGGGCGGCGCGACGATCGCCGTGTTCCATATGGCCGAGGTCAACACCGGGGACATCGACATCGCGCGGACGGTCGCGGTGAATACCCTCGTCTTCGGCGAGATCTTCTACCTGTTCAACGCCCGGTTCCTCAGAGCGGCAAGCTTCCACCCCTCCCGGCTGCTGAGCAACCCGATGGCGTGGTTGGCCGTCGGGGTGCTGCTCGTGCTCCAGATGGGCTTCGTCTACCTGCCGTTCATGCAGTCACTGTTCGGCACCGCCCCGTTGCCAGGTCGCCACTGGCTCATCCCGATCGCGATCGGGCTCGGGATCTTCGTCGTCGTGGAGGTCGAGAAGGCGGTGGTCCGTGGGTGGGAGGCGCGGCACTCGCGCCAGCGCGGCCCCAGGGGCGAGTGAAGGTCCCGACGAAGCCGTAGCCGAGCACCGCACGCCGCCGCCTGACGTTGCGCGGAGGATTCGGGCGCTCCAGGGGGTCAGATCCTCCGCGTAGGCACCGGCGTGGCCCGGCGTGGCCCGGCGTGGCCCGGCGTGGCCCGGCGTGGCCCGGCGTGGCCCGGCGGGGTGTCGTCGGGCATGCAAGGACCCCCCGCACACCCGTCAGAGCCCGCCTGCCCTTGCTGCCTTCCGGCCCTGGGGGAGTTCAGCGAGATGACGCCGCACGAGGGGTCGGCCACCAGCGTAACGCAGGCCACGGCCGGAGGCTGAGCCGCGAGCAGCAGCCCCCGCCCGCCTCCTCGACGCGACGGAGCGCCGGAGCCCGGGCAGGGTGGAGGGCATGTGGCCACTGTGGGTGAGCGTGCTCGCGCTCGCACTCGCCGCCGGCCTGCTGGTGAGCGCCGGCACCAAGCTGGTGCGTACCGCGGACGAGCTCGCCGATCGCACCGGCATGGGGGAGGCCGTGGCCGGGGCGCTGCTCCTCGGTGCGGTCACCTCCCTGCCGGGGATCGTGGCGACCGCGACCGGTGCCCTCAGCGGGGATGCCGCCTTCGCACTGGCCAACCCCGTGGGCGGCGTGGCGATCCAGACCGTGTGGTTGGCGATCGCCGACCTCCTCTACCGCCGGGCGAACCTCGAGCATGCGGCGGCCTCGCTGGAGAACCTGCTGCAGTCGCTGATCCTGGTCGCGCTGCTCGCCGTCCCGGTGATCGCCTACGCGACGCCCCAGCTGGTGTGGGGGTGGATCCACCCGCTGACCCTGATGATCCCGGTCCTGTACGGCTACGGGTTCGTGCTGCTCCGTCAGATGCACAAGGCACCGATGTGGAAGCCGACCATGACTGCGGAGACCCGCGAGGACGAGCCGGAGCCGGGCTCCGACCGGTCGGACCGCCGGCTGTGGGGAACGCTCGCGGCGTTGGGGGTTGTGGTCGGAGCGGTCGGCTGGGTGATCGGGCAGGCGGGCCTGGGGCTGGTGGCCGCCACGGGCCTGCCGAGCGGCATCGTCGGGTTCACCATCACGACGGCGATCACGTCCCTCCCCGAGCTGGTGACCCTCATCGCGGCGGTCCGGATCGGCGCGCTGACCCTCGGCGTGGGCGGGGTGATCGGCGGGAACGTCTTCGACACGCTGCTCATCACCGTGGCGGATGTCGCATACCTGGAGGGCTCGATCTACCGGTCGGCCGGCCCCTCCAGCCTGGTGCTGCTGGGCGGCACCGTGCTGATCACGGCCATCCTCACCAGCGGTCTGGTGGTCCGGGACCGCAAGGGGATCGGATTCGAGGGCCTCGCGATCCCCGGGGCGTACGCGGCGACGGTCGTCCTCGCGATCCTCGCCCGGTGACCCGGGCCGAACCCCCAGGTGGCGGGGCCAGCAAGGGGTCGCAGGTCGACAGGGAGGCTGAGACGCTGGGCACGTGCCCGTCGACGTCATCACCGACATCGTCATCGACCGGCCGTGCGACGTCGTGTCGTCGTACGTCGGCGACCCCGGCAACGCCCCCGAGTGGTACACCAACATCCGCTCGGTCGAATGGCAGACCGATCCCCCGGTCGCGGTGGGCTCACGGATGAACTTCGTCGCGCGGTTCCTCGGCCGTCGCCTGGCCTACACCTACGAGGTGGTCGAGCTGGTGCCGGGGGCTCGGCTCGTGATGCGCACGGCTCAGGGGCCGTTCCCGATGGAGACGTCGTACGAGTGGTCGGCCGTCGGCGCCACCTCGACCCGCATGTCACTGCGCAACCGTGGGGAGACGGCGGGCTTCTCGCGCCTGGCCGCGCCCGTCGTGTCCGCCGCGGTGCGCCGGGCCACGAGGGAGGACCTTGCCCGCCCGAAGGCGCTGCTCGAGCGCTGAGTCACCGGCCGGCATCCAGGAAGCGGGTCACCTCGGCGAGGAAGACCGACCAGGCCGGCTCGTCCTCGAGCAGGATGTGGTTGTCGCTGTCGAGCGCCACGAACTGACTGCCCGGGATGAGCGAGGCCATCCGCCGTCCCTGGTCGAACGGCGGCCGGTGGTCGTTCCGGGCATGGAGGACGAGCGTGGGCGCCCGCACCTTCCGCGCCTCGTCGACGACGTCGATGGCGCCGGACGTGCGCAGGATCCGGGCGGCGTTCTCCGGCGGCACGGACAGGCGCTGGAGCTCGTTGAACTCCGCCCAGAGCTCCTTGGAGGCCTGCGGCATGAACTGCGCGGTGAAGACCTGCCGGAAGACGGGCTGGTCCGACCCCCACCCCACCTCGGCCAGCTGGACCTCGAGCTCGTGCTGGCCCAGCTCCTCCGGCGTGTTCAACCGAACACGCCTCCCCTCGGCATAACCGCCGTAGAGCACCAGCCGGCTCACCCGCTCCGGGTGCCGGGCCGCGCCCCCCTCGCCCCGGGCTTCCGGGCGCCTTCCCCGGGCGCGGCGGGCATCTGGGACGCCCGGAAGGTCGAGGGAAGGCGGGCCTCCTAGCGTCCTGGTCGTTCGCATCCGACCAAGCACGAAGGAGCACCACCGTGACCACCACGGAGAGCAGCACCAGCACCACGAGCACCACCGAGGCCACCGCCACGCCGGCACCCGAGCGCACCGCGCGCAACGGAGTGGACGTCCCGGTCCTCTTCGCCACCCTGGACGCTGTCCGGGCGCAGCCGACCCTCGCGGAGTTCCAGTTCCGGGCCCGCAACACCTGGGTCAACGGCACGCACAACCGGACCACCATCCAGGGCTTCTACGGCGCGGGCCAAGAGGACACCTCCCGGACCGAGCCCTTCACGCAGGACGCCGACCACCCGCCCGTGCTGGTGGGCAACGGCAAGGCGCCCACCGCGGCCGAGTCGCTGCTACACGCGATCGCCGCGTGCCTCACCCACGGCATCGCCAACATCGCCTCGGCGCGCGGGATCACCCTGCACCGGGTCGAGTCGTCGGTGGAGGGCGACATCAACCTGATGGGCCTGCTCGGCCTGGACACCTCGGTGCGCAACGGCTACCAGCAGATGCGGGTGCGCTTCGAGATCGAGGGGGACGCCAGCCCCGAGGAGCTCGCCGCGCTGGTGCACCGGTCGCGGGACCGGTCGGCCGTCTACGACGTGCTGACCAACGGCACCGACGTGCAGGTCGACGTCGTCGTGCCGTCCACCTCCTGACCGGGTCGAGACGAGGAGAGCTGTCATGCCATCGACGTCAGTGGTCGTGATCGGCGCCGGGCAGGCCGGCCTGGCGGTGAGCCGCGTGCTCACCGACCTGGCCGTCGAGCACGTGGTGCTCGAGCGCGGCGCGGTCGCCGACCGCTGGCGGACGCGCGGCTGGGACAGCCTCACCCTGCTCACCCCCCGGTGGATGAGCCGGTTGCCGCACTGGCGCTGGGCGGGTCCCGACCCGCACGGCTACATGACACGCACGCAGGTGATCGACTACCTGGTCGGGTACTCCGCCTCGTTCCCCGCGCCCGTCGTGGAACAGGCGGAGGTGCTCGACGTGCGAGCCACGGACGACGGTCGGTTCGCCGTCACCTCCACGGCCGGGAGGTGGACGGCGTCCGACGTCGTCGTGGCGACCGGGCACTGCGCCGTCCCGCGCGTGCCCCGGGCGAGCACCGGGCTGGCGCCGTCGATCCATCAGACGAGCCCCGACCAGTACCGCAACCCCGGGTCGCTGCCCGACGGCGGGGTCCTGGTGGTGGGCGCCTCAGCCAGCGGGGCGCAGATCGCCGACGAGCTGCGGGAGGCCGGCCGGGAGGTGGTTCTCGCCGTCGGGCGGCACACCCGCCTTCCCCGCCGCTACCGCGGGCACGACGTGCTGGCCTGGCTGTCGGCCCTCGGCGTCCTGGACCGCAGCCGCGACACGCTCCGCGACCCGACGGCGCCGCCCGACGAGCCGTCCCTGCAGCTGGTCGGCCGGGTCGCCCGACGGGACGTCGACCTCGCCAGCCTCCAGCGCCGCGGGGTCACGCTCACCGGGCGACTGCTCGCGGCGAACGGCACCCACCTGCGCCTCGCCGGGGATCTCGCCGCCCACACGCGTGCGGCCGACGCCACCATGGCGCGCCTGCTCCGCCGCATCGACGCCCTGGCCGACCGGGTGGGCGCGACTCCGTCCGACGACCCGGTTCGGCGGGCCGACACGGCACACGCACCGACCGAGCTCGACCTGGGTCGGTCGGGTGTCGGCTCGGTCGTCTGGGCGACCGGCTACCGCCGGTCCCATCCCTGGCTGCACCTTCCGGTGCTCGACCCACGCGGTGACATCGTGCACCGGTCGGGTCACGCCGCGGTGCCCGGGCTGCACGTGGTGGGGACGCCCTGGCAGACGCGCCGCAGCTCGGTGACGCTCGACGGCGTCCGGCACGACGCCGTGGCCGTGGCCCGGAGGATCGCGGCCCGGCAGGGGATTCCCGCCCGCGACACCGCCGACCTGGCGATCGTCGACAGCTGAGCCGCCCCACTTTCCCCGGACGTCACCGGGTTATATCGTGCGAAAAGGGCGGGGAGGTCGACGTGGACGTCAGGGTCACTCTCCTCGGTGGCTTCGACGTGGCCATCGATGACCGGCCGCTGCCCGCCGGGGCCTGGAGCCGCCGCCACGCCGCCCACCTGGTCAAGCTGCTCGCCCTCGCCCCGCGGCACCGGATGCATCGCGAGCAGGTGATGGACGCCCTGTGGCCCGAGGTCGATCCGTTCGACGCCGCCCCGCGGCTGCACAAGGCCGCCCACTACGCCCGGCGGGCGATGGGGCATGCCCAGACCCTCGTGCTCACCGGGGACACGGTCCTGCTGTGCCCGGACGGCGGCGTGAGCGTGGACGCCGTCGAGTTCGAGGCGCAGGCCACCGCGGCGGTCACCGCCCGGGACCCGCAGGCCGCCGCTCGGGCCGCCGACCTCTATCGCGGGACACTCCTCCCGGCCGACCCGTACGAAGAGTGGCTCGAGACGCATCGCGACCGCCTCCACCTGCTGCACCTCGACGTGCTCCGGCTGGCGGGACGGTGGGCCGCCCTCGTCGACGCCGACCCGACCGACGAGGAGGCTCACCTCACGCTGGCCCGGGCGGCGATGGCCGAGGGCGACCACGCGGCCGCCCTGCGCCAGCTGGAGCGGCTGGAGCGTGCCCTGCAGCGCGAGCTCGGCACCGCACCCAGCAGGGCGGTGCTGACCCTCCGCCGCGAGCTGCTCGACAAGGTGGCGCAGGCACCCCCCGAGCCGGGCGCGGGGCGGGGCGACGTCCCCGTCGGGCGGGCCGCCGAGGTCGCCCGACTGGATCGGCTGCTCACCGAGGTCCGGGGCGGCGCGGGCCAGGTGCTGTTCGTCTCGGGGCGCCGCGGGGTCGGGACGTCCACCATGCTGCTCTGCCTCCAGCGACGGGCCGCCGCCCGCGGGATGCGGGTGGGCGTGGGCATCGCCGCCCAGGTCGAGGCCCAGTGGCCCTATGCCCCGGTGTTCGAGGCGCTGTCCGACCTGTGCCGGCGGAACCCCGAGCTGCTGGACCAGCTCGATCGGCACATCCGAACCGAGATCGACCGGGCTCTGTCCGGGCGAGAGCTGAGCTGGGACGGGTCCAACAGTCACCAGCGGCTCTACGTCGCCGTGGCCGAGCTTCTGCGGCTGGCGGCGGCCGGCACCGGGGCCGCGCTGCTGATCGATGACGCCGACGAGGCCGACGACGCGAGCCTGCGGCTCCTGCACTACCTCGCCCGCGCCACCACGACCGACCGGGTGCTCATCGCCCTGGCGCACGACGACGCCCCGTCCGGCCCTTTGGCCGACGTGCGGGCCTCCCTGTTCGCCCGGGACCAGGGCCGCACGCTCGAGCTGGCGCCGCTCACCGAGAGCGACGCCACCGCGCTGGTCCGTGCGCACGTCACCGACCCCGACCTGGTCTCGGCGCTGGTGGAGGCCGGCGGGGGCGTGCCGCTGCTCCTGGTCGAGTCCGCACGGGCCGCCGCGCGCGGCCGGCCCGACCCGCTGCACGCGCTGCTCCCCGGCGGAGCCCCGGTCGCCGTCCTCGATGCGCTCGGAGCGGTGGCCCTGCTGGGCACGACGTTCGACGCCGACGAGCTCGCGGCCGCATCGGGCCTGGAGATCGACAAGGCGCTGGCCGTGGTCGAGGACGCCGTCGCCCTGGATCTGCTGACCCGCACCGCCACCGGGGCGTCCTTCCGGCACACGATGATCCGCGACGGCCTGCTCCGCCGACTCCAGCCCGCCCGACGACGCGAGGTCCACCTGAGGACGGCCCAGGCCCTGGCGGGGGCCCTGCCCGACCAACGGGGGGTGGCCGCCCGGGTGGCCCACCACCTGCTCGAGGCGGGGAGCACGACCGAGGCGGTGCCGTGGGTGCTGCGCTCGGCGGAGACCCACGCGGCGGTCGGGGCCTACCAGGAGGCCCTGGCCGAGCTGGACGCCGTCCGGGACGCCGCGGCGGGCGGTGACCTCGACCGCCTGCTGACCCTGCGCGCGGACCTGTTCATGGCGTGCGCCCACCCGGACACTCTCGACGCCTACCGGGAGGCGCTGGCCCACGCGACCGATCCCGCCGAGACCCGGCGCCTCAGGGTGCGCATGGGCAAGGCGGCGGTGCTCGCCGGCGATCTGGGCACCGCGGCGATCGCCCTCGACGGGCTGCTGCCCACCGGGGAGGACCAGCAGGCGGATGCCGAGCTGCTCATGGCCCGAGGGCACCTGCACCTGTTCGCGGGAGAGCTCGACGAGGCCCAGGCCGACGCCGACCTGGCGCGGAGACAGATCGCCCTCACGCCTCGGTCCCCCGGCTCCGCATTCGACCTGGTGGCCTTCGACGGGCTGCTCGCCCACTTCCGCGGGGAGTGGTACCACCGACTGCACGCGGAGCTGCGCCGCGGCGTCGAACAGCCCGAGGTGACCCGGGGGATCTTCGACTCCCACCTGTGCGTGGCGGAGTACCTGCTCTACGGACCCACGCCGTACGGGGAGATCATCGAGCTGGCGAACGGCCTGCGCGACACCGCCCGACGGGCGGGCGTGCTGCGGGCGGTCGCCTTCGCCACCGCCCTGAGCGGGGAGGCCGCCATGCTCCAGGGCGACCTGGCCACCGCCGAACGGGAGCTGAACGACGCCGTCCTGCTCCATCGCCAGATCGGTTCCGCCGCCGGGGAGGCGCACTCCCTGCAGCGGCTGGCCGAGACCCGTCTGGCGGCGGGCGACGTCGCCGAGGCGCGGCGGCTGCTGGCGCTCTCCCTGCACCTGGCGAGGTGGTCGTCGATGGCCCCGTGCCTGCTGCCGCGGATCTACGGGACCCAGGTGGCCGCGGCATCGGATCCGGCTGCTGCGCGGGCCGAGGTGGACCAGGCCATGGCGGCGCTCGGTCCGGACGATCAGTGCTACTTCTGCTCGATCATGCTGGATCTGCCGGCGGCGCGTGCCTATGCCGACGCCGGCGACGTGGCTGCCGCCCAGCGGCATCTGGCCGCGGCCGAGCCGGCGGCGGCGCGGTGGAACAGCACGGGCTGGGACGCCGCGGTGCTGGAGGCCCGAGCACACCTCGCCGCCGCGGACGGCGACGGCGAGGCGGCTGCGGGGATGCGGCAGCGCGCCGCTGAGATGTTCATGCTCGTAGGGCAGGAACTCGACGCTCAACGCTGTCGGGCGTGAGCCCTGCGGTGTCGGGCGTGAGCGCGGCCCCGAACCACGACCGGACGGCCATGACTCGCTGCTTCCTGCGCTCGGCCCGGGCCTGCTTCCGCTCGAAGCGGAGCCCGTGCTCGTGCTCCCTGCGCATGAACTCTTCGTCCGACATCGGACGGAGGTACTGCTCCTGAACCTGGCGGGCCTGGATCGCCGCCATCAACAACAGGTCGGATGACATCTCGCTTGCTTCCTTCTGGTGCTGGGCCGTCCGGATGACGACCGATGACCATGACGGTAGGAGTCTCGGCTTCCCGCGACCTTCCTTTTTTTCACGGCCCTCCCCACAGGACCCGCCGGTTCAGGGAAGGTCTTGGGAAGGTGCGCCAGGGACCTTGGTCCCATGACTCAGTTCACCACCGACCACCGACACGAAACGGACGGTTCCGAGCCGCCCGGGCGTGCGCGCCGACCCGCGCACGTCGGGCGTCTCGACAGGGGCGCGCGGCTCGACGAGGTGCGCCGCCGGGGGCTGCTAGAGGGAGCCCGCGCCATGGCGCCGTACACCCTCGGCTACGTCCCGTTCGGCCTGTTCACCGGCACGGTCGTCGCGCGCAGCGGCGACCCCCTGGCCGGGTGGGCCGGCACGCTGACCATCTACGGCGGCGGGGCCCACGTGCTGGTGCTCGAGCTGCTCCGCGGCGGGGCCGCGCTCTCCGCCGCCGTGCTGGCCGCGGTCATGCTCAACACCCGCGTGCTGCTCTACAGCACCGACCTGCGCGAGCTGTGGGCAGGCGCCCGTCCCCGGGTGCGCTGGCTCGCCGCCGGCACGGTCATCGACGTGACATGGTCCGTCGCGCTGGAGCGCGCGGAGCGACCCGGGTCGCTGGCCGAGCGTCGGGCGCACTACGCCGGGGCGGCCCTCACACTCAGCCTGGGGTGGCTCACTGCGGTCACCACCGGCGCGCTGCTCGCGGCCCGGTTCGGCACTTCGCACGGCCCGATCCTGGAGTCCGCGGCGCCCCTGTGCCTGGCCGCCATCGTGGCGCCGTACGCACGCCGTCGTCCGCAGGTGCTGGCGATCGGCTCCGCCGTGGCGGTCGCCGTGGCGGCGCACGCAGCGGGGGCGGCGACCGGCGTCGTCGTGCTCCTCGGGATGGTCGTCGCGGCCGGGGCCGGCGTGGCGGCGAGGAGGTGGGCGTCGTGATCTGGGCCGGGGTGCTGCTCGTCGCCGGGATCAGCTACGCGCTGCGTGCGGCGCCACTGATGCTGCTGTCCGACCGGACGCTCGACCCGCGGGTGGCCCCGGTGTTGCGCGACGCCGGCATGGGCGGGCTCGCGGTGCTCGCCGTGCTCTCGCTCCTCGGGACGGCGCAGGTGCTCTCCCCCGGCACGACGGCGGGGGTCGCGGCGAGCGTCGTCGCCGGCTCGTGGCTCGCCGTGCGCGGCCGGTCGATGGCGCTCGCCGTCGGGGCCGGGCTGCTGGTGCTCGCGGTCACGTGGGGGCTGACGCTCGGGCTGGGCTGGTAGCTCGGCTCGCGTCGGCTCGTGGGGCGGAGCGTTCGGTCAGCCGCAGGCGGTCCGGTATCCTCGTCCGGCCAGGAGGATTCGCCTAGTGGCCTATGGCGCACGCTTGGAAAGCGTGTTGGGTTAACAGCCCTCGGGGGTTCGAATCCCCCATCCTCCGCGTGTGGAAGGGCCCGTGACCTGCGGAAACGCTGGTGGCGGGCCCTTCGTCGTCGGCGGGGGCGGGCGGGCGGAGGGGCGGCGGTAGCAGTTCTGGTAGCAGTTAGCTGGCGCCTGCACCGCGCGCTCGACCTCGATGACGTGCGCTGGAGCCGACACCCAGGTAGTGGAGCGCAACTCGGCTGCATGAGCAGGGGAGGCCATCAGCCTCGCGCGACCGAGATGACGGGGTGCTACGGGACGACAACGCGGAGCGGTGGAGCGCTACTCATCCTCGGGGCGATTGTTGATCGTGACGCCCGAAGAGACGGCCCAGGCGCTCACGTGCGGCCGACGTCCGTGACTCCAGAAGCGCCAGTCGAACTCCCCGTCCAGCGTGAGCTGGGGGAGTTCTGGGAGCCCAAACGAGTGACCGATAGCTTGGTGCAGGCGAGCCGCCGCGGAGATCAGGCCGGCCCCGGGCTCCGCCAGCTCGTCGACCGGAGCGAACGTAGTCACAGGCTCGGCAGTGTCAACAAGACGTCCCCACCCGCTTGGGAAGCCACCGCGCCGGTGCCCTAGCCCAAGGGCGCCGATTCTGGGTGGTGCAACGAGGGACACGCGCACTGCCGCGGTCCCTGATGCATGCGCGCGATCCCGCGCGTGGACGGCAAGGAACTCGAGGCAGAAGATGATGGCCGCGGCGAGGCCCTCATCGGAGACGAAAGTGGTGTTCGGATCGCTCGGTTCGACGCCGCTTCGAACGTTGGGGAGCCGGACAGCGAACGCTCCCGACCCGTCGGTGTACAAGTCAGTCCCGAAGGCCCACGGCGAGGGGATGTCGGAGCGGATGGAGTCATCAGCGCGCAGACATTCATGCCCGACGTCGAAGCGCCTGAGTTGCTCGTGCACACCATCGAGCGGGACGAGCGTTGTTGTGCGGACGGTCGCCTCGAACTCGGCGTACACGGGCCTCGTGATCGCGAAGTCGCCCGGCAACTCGGGCACGAGCGTCACTATCACCCACGGGTCCTCGGAGATGTCGAGTCGGCTGCGCAGCGGCTCGCCAACCTGCGCCAGCCGGCCGACGCGCTCGCTCGCACTGACGAGCCGAGTCCGGTACGCGGCCGCGACTTCGGGCTCTGATAGGTACCTCGTCGTCGAGCCGTTCCTGGTTGGAAAGCGCATCGCATCGTTCAGGAGGACGGCGTGCGGGGCTAGCACGCTCCTGGGAACCGCGATGAGCAGGAACCCTCGTCCCGGCAAGGAGCGGTCCTCCACGGATATCACGTCAAACTGAGGTAGCGGTGACACACCGCTGGCGACGATCTGGCGGATTCGGGCAACCTCCGCATCGGAGACTTCGACGCCGGGTGCTGCGGTCGCTCGCGCCTGATCGTCTTCCTCGATGCCGAGGATGACTAGACCCCCAGCCGTGTTGGCCAGAGCAGCGACATCCCCGCAGAGCGAGCGCTTGTCGGAGTCGCCGCGGCCATACTGTGCCGCCTTGAAGTCCAGGTCGTAGGCCTCCGCTACCCCCGCCTCGACGAGTCCACGGAGATGACCGACCTCGACTGACTCAATCGGAGCGCCAAGCAAGCCCTCGAGGCGCCGCGAGCGTAGGGCCGCCATGCCCCGAGGGTAGCCATGCGTGCGCCGCACTGGAGAGCAAATCGGTGGCGCAGAGACGAGGTGAGTCGCGGTGACGACGTCACCGCATCTCTACGCGCGTCGCCGATGCGATAGCCATGTGGGACGCCGGATCACGCTGGCCGCAGAAGAACCGAGCGGCACGACCTGCGCCCCCCACCCATGCCCGGTCGAGCACGTCGACGCGGCCAGGCATCGGCCCGAGGATGCGACCCAGGAGGTCTTCCGCGACGAGTTCGCGAGGAAGGGGCCCTTACGCGCGGGCGAGAGCATCTAGGCACGGAGAGGCTCAGACGGTCCCGTTCCTGCCTTTCCCCAAAGCAGCTCGCCCATCCGCCGGTTCGCCTCCTCGACGAGTTCCGGCACCGCGTGCTGGTAGCGCGTCGTCATCGTCGGCGACGTCCAGCCGAACATGCTCATCACCACCCGCTGGTCTACGCCCTGGATCAGCAGGAGCGTCGCCGCCGTGTGCCGCGCGTCGTGCAGCCGGGCGGGTCGGATGCCGAGGCCCTCGAGGAACGCCGTCCAGTGCAGCGAGTGGTCGCGCGGCGCGACCGGTCGACCCGTCACGGTGGTGAACACCAGCCCGCAGTCGTGCCACAGCGTCCCGGCGTGGATGCGTGCCTCGCGCTGGCGACGGCGGTACTGGCGCAGTGCGACGAGCAGCGGCTCGGGCAGGGGCAGCGTGCGGCGTGACTGCTTGGTCTTGAGCTCGGCCAGTACCAACCCTCCGTCGCGGCGCTGCGGGCACTGCGATGGCTTCTCGACGCAGCGGTCCGGATCCGGGCAGCCGTGTCGCCAGTTCCGGCGCTCCAGCTGGCGCCGCACCTGCAGCCGGCCGACGTCGAGGTCGACATCGGCCCACGACAGCCCGAGCACCTCCCCTCGCCGCAGCCCGAGCGAGATCGCGAGCATGAACGCCACGCCGTTCGGCTCGTTCTCCGCGGCCGCGAGGATGCGCCGCGCCTCGTCGACCGTCAGCGGTTCGATGTCCGGCGGGTCGTAGCGCGGCGTGTGGGCGAGCGTCACGGGGTTGCGCGGCAGGCGCCGTCGTCGGACCGCGTCGTTGAGCGCCTTGTTGAGCGTCCGGCGCACGTGGTGGACGGTCCCGGCGTTGAGCCCGCTCGCGAGCAGCACGGCGTACAGGTGCTCGATGTGCTCGGGCTGGAGCGCGTCGAGGCGGTGCTTGCCGATGGTCGGGGTGATGTGCCGGTGGACATCGACCGTGTACCCGGACAGGGTGCTCGGCCGCACGCGGAGCGACGTCGCGCTCAGCCACTCCGTGAGCCAGGTCTCCAGGCGTGGCGATCGGCCGGCCGGCAGCGCCGACTGATCGGTTCGCTGACGCTCCAGCTCGCGGACCTTGCGGACCACCTCGGCCCGCGTCGCGCCGGTGCGCTTGCGCCGGTCGGGCGAGCCGTCGGGCCGGGCGCCCATCGTCACGAAGCCGTACCAGCGCCCGTCGTTGCCCTGGAAGATCGACGAGCGCTGGTTCCCGGCCCGGGTGCCCATCGGGTCACGGCTCCTGAGCCCGCTGCTCGCGGCGGCACCGCTCGACGAAGTCGCTCAGGCAGTCGGCGGGCACGCGCCGCAGCCGCCCGATGTGGACGGTCTCGATCGCCCCGCTGTTGATGAGCTCGTACATGGTGCTGCGGCCCACGGACAGGCACCGGGCGGCGTCGGTGATGCTGAGCATCACGCGGGGGGTCGGGATGATCTCGATGTCGGTCATGGCAGTTCTCCTTCTCGGTCGGGTTGGGTTGCGTTCGTCAGAGCCCGGCCACCGGTTCATCGGTGGACGACGGCGGCGCGGCGGTCAAGCGGTGCGGTCCTGGGCTGTTGAGGCAGGGCGCTCCGCCACCGCTGTGGACGCCGCCGCACGACGGGGCGGCCGGCGTAGGTTGCGGGACGACCCGGTCGAACTGGCGCGGATTCGGGTGGGCACACGACACCAGGCTCGTCAGGGCCGATAGCCAAACCGATGACGGATTCGCTCCAAGGGCGGCGATGCGATGACGGACGCGATGACGCTGCGGGCCGATAGCGGCCACCCGCGTCATCCACAGGCGTTGTTCTCTCGTTTGACGAGCGATATCCTGCGTCATATGAGAACTCAGGCGCCGGCGCTGATCCCGATCTTCCGGTCAGCCCTCCAGGCTCGACTGCTGCTGCGGGTACTCACCGACGACGAGCCGCGCACGATCACCGACCTCGCACGCGTCCTCAACGCTCCGGAGCCCACAGTCCACCGGGAGGTCCGGCGCCTGATGAACGCCGACCTGGTCACCGGTACGCGCGTTGGGCGGTCCGTGGTGGTGCGCCCCGCCGACGACAACCCGGCGACCGCTCCCCTCCGCCAGCTCCTCGTCGTCACCTACGGGCCGGTCCCCTTCCTCGAGCGCGCCCTCTCCGGCATCGACGGGATCGCGGAGGCGTACGTCTACGGGTCCTGGGCCGCACGGTGGCACGGCGAGGTTGGTCCCGCCCCAGGCGACGTCGACGTGCTCGTGGTCGGGACACCCGACCGGGAGGCGGTCTACGACGCGCTCGACGGCGTCGACTCCGCCCTGGGCCGCGAGGTGAACGTCACCTTTGTCTCGCCGGAGCGATGGGCGTCGGGCGAGGAGACCTTCCTCGCCGCCCTGCGTGAGCGTCCGCTCGTCGGGCTCGCGCTGGGACGCGAGAACGGGGCGGCTGCCTGATGGCCTGGGAGCAGGGACGAGCGGTCGTCGAAAGCCTGATCCGGACCGGCATGCTCGAACGCGTCCCGCCGAACCTGGCGGCGGGACGCGTTCGAGGTCAGACAGGTTCATCGCGCACTACACCACAAGTGCTGGCCTGCTCGGGATCATTGAGTCCAAGTCCATCTGGGCCAGCCACATCGGCTACCTCAACGACGCCAGCGAGTTCCGGCATGCCTTCGACACGGCACGGGACATCGTCGAACGGATCAGCGTTCTCCGCGAGCGCCACGCCCCACGGTCTCCCGAACTGGCCAGACTCATCACCGAGGAGACCAATCACCTCGAGCGCGGGAGCATGCCTAACGTCTTCGTGGCGTCCTTCTCTGAGAGCGGAGAGGACCTGAGCCAGTGGCGAGGGTACACGCGGCCGGGAGATGGCTACACGATCCTGTGCTCGCTCGACGCAATGAAGGAAGCCGCGGACGCTCGGACCTGGAGGCTTGAGCCAGTCCTATACGGCACGGCGGCCGACTCCAAGGTCGCTTCGTTGGCCCAGGAGGCGTTCCTGGCACTCGGGGGCGGGAAGTACGCCACGAGCCCAGAGCCAGAGCGCGCGGCGTTCGACGACTTCCGCACGGCACTCGCCAATTGCGCCCCGACCCTCAAGGACGCCGCGTTCCAAGGCGAGCGTGAGTGGCGCCTCATATCCCCGCACTACGACTACGGGTCGCCCGAAGTGCAGTGGCGGCCGGGGCCCAGCTACTTGGTGCCGTTCGTCGAGTTCCCTCTCGGAGAGCCCGATGCAAGCGCAATCAGAGGGTTCGGTGTTGGCCCGGGGCCTAATGGGGAGCTGGCCTCAAGCGCACTCCTAATGATGATCAACCAGAAGGGCTACCGTGTAGGCATAGCGATGCCGGGTATGCCGTATCGCCCCTGGTAGGGCAACGCGGCAGCTGCCTCTCGCCGCAATCCACCAAGCGCGTCGCCTGTCCGTACCCGCGCCCGCTCACGTTGCCAGCGACGTGGAACCGTCACGCTCGGGTAGCAGCTTCCGTAGCAGTCTGTCTCAGAACGGATCCTGCCGCGCCCTACCGCCACCGTCCGCGCACGGCGCTGACCCGCCCAAACGCGTCCACCCACGCTCGCCCAAGCCCCGAAGCGGTGGGGTAACACCCTCGGGGGTTCGAATCCCCCATCCTCCGCCGGATGAAGGGCCCGTGACCTGCGGTGACGTAGGTGGCGGGCCCCTGGTCGTTCTTTCGGCGGGTGCGGGTGTCTGGCGCGGCGGCGGTCGCAGTTCTGCTAGCAGCTGCTACGGCAGACCGACTGTGCCAGCGCCTGCCTGTTCCCGCCTGGCCGGTCCACGAAGGTGGCCCGAGCGGGACCCGGTGCTACGGCGCAGTCTCGCTCTCGAAGTGACCGAGGTAGTCGGTTGCCTCCGCCAACAAGGCGAGCATCCCCGCGGCGTGCTCGGGCCGGAGCACGCCACGCTCATCTACTAAGCCTTCGACCTGCTCGCGGGCGGCCACCGCCGGCTTTGTACGGACGTCGTCGGCAGGGATGCAAAGGAACCGGTAGGCGGGATACGCGGCCCGCAGCCTCTCCGCTTCCGCACCCATGTTCCCGTCGAGGATCCCGACAACCGATGCATACCCCATCTCCTGCAGTAGGCCGGCGAAAGCGTCCATCTTGCTCGCACCACCAACGCCCCATCCGAAGAAGGTGCCGGGCAGGGAGGCTCCTAGTTGATCGAGCACCCGCGGCAGCACAACGACGTCCTCCTGACCCTCCACCAGCAGGACGTGATCTTCAAGGAAGAAGACCTCGCTAGCTTCGAGCCCGAGCACGTGCGGGTTGTTCAGATCCTGTGCGAACCTAGCGACCCGCTTCAGGGTCGCGGCAGATGGCTGGGCGATGCGAGATCCCGCAGCGGTCTTGTGCACTCGAACGACGGTCGCGCCGTTGTTTACGTCACTCCACGAAACAAAGTACGGGGAATGTGTGGCCACGACGATCTGAAGACTGCTCGCCCGCCGAGACAGGAGCGAGCGAACACGCTTCTGCAGCTGCGGGTGCAGGGACAACTCCGGCTCGTCGATTACCACCATCGAGTCGGGCTTTGCATCGTACACACTGTCGACCATCGAGAGCAGGCTAACGAGGCCGTCACCTAGGCCTTCGCTGTTGTGGGAGATCACCCCACTCGGCCCCTCCCAGCGGTACCGTAGGTAGTATTGGCCGCCGTCGCTTTGGTCAATCGCCCACTCCGGAGGCGGATCGATGATCTCTGCCATCACGGTCTGGAATTCCCCGCGGCGGGTGGCATCGCGGTCGATCCTGAACAGGCGGACCGCGAAACCCTCCATGAGAGGGGTGCGTAATTCTTGACCGCGCCAACTCCCGACGTACTGCTCCCGGGGGATGTCTCCTCCGATGTTGCCGAAGAAGGGAGCAAATGCGCGCCTCGAAGGAACTATGAAGAGCCGGTCCGAACGAACGTCACCCGCGAGCACAGTCTCGCTCCCGCCGGGCCGGAGGGACTTCACGGAAATGGACGCGCCTGACGCAGTTGAGAGCCCAATCTCGACACGGTCGCCGAAGGATTGATTCCTGCGTCCTTCAGTAAAGGAGGGCGCCTGAGGGCGAGAAAGTGCAAAGAGCGACTCGATGAGCGTGGATTTGCCCGCGTTGTTCGACCCAACGATCACAGTGAGTCCACTTCCAGGCGCTCCATTGGGCCGCGCGAAGACGAGGCTCTCCGCCGTCGAGAATCCGCGCAAGCCGCCGACCGAAAGCTGAGCAAAGTCGCTATCGAGCACTCAGACCTCCGGCCAGTGGTGCCGCTGCCTTCTTGCTACCACGCCAACGGTAGTGGATCGCTACGACTTGCACCCCAGGCACGACATGCTGGTAGCGCGTCGTCATCGCCGGCGACGTCCAGCCCGGCCGGGCGGATGCCGAGGCCCTCGAAGAACGCCGTCCAGCGCAGCGAGTGGTCGCGCGGCGCGACCGGCCGGACCGTCACCGGTCGTGAAGACCAGAGACGAGAACACCGGCCTCGCAACCTGCGCCATGATGACGGGATGAGTGTCCGCCTCTACGTCGGCCCCGCCTATGGCGAGGACGTCGATGGGGCGGAGTGGCGCGCGAAGATCGTGGCCTGGGATCCCGACTCCGGGTCGCCGATGCCTCGGCGTGCCCGTATCGGCGAGTACCTGCGGGCCGAGACAGGTGAGCTGATCTGGCTCGGAGGTGATCCGACAACCCTCCCGGTGGACTGGATTCGAGACGCGCGCGTCCGCGACGTCGCCGCCGTCCTCAGGCGGGCTGACAGTCGTCTCGGCGGCTCCAACGATGACGACTTCGAGGTCAGTTTCACCACGATCCCCGGGGAGGAGTTCGGCGAGCTCGCGGAGGCGCGGGAGGAGTCGTACGCGCCGACCCAGCGGACCTCGATGGTCGTAGGTCGAAGCGTTTCCATCGTCCTTCGGACCTCCGCGCCGAGTGACGCCCAGCTCACCGACGCCGAGATCGGTGCGATTGCATCGAGGCATCTCTCACCCGCCTTCGGCAACCCGACAGTCGACGTCGGACGGGCCACGAGCCGAGCCGACTGGGTTGAGGTACGAGCGCAGCTCCGCCCGCGCTCGGACATCACGGTCGGCCAGTTCGTACTGGCAGGCGACGGGCTGTCCGCCCTCCTGGAGGCTGGGCCCCTCGGCGCTGAGAGCGCGCTCGCCCTCGTCGCAGCCGGAAGAGGAGACCTTCTAGTCGGCCAGCGGGAGAGCGACTGGCTCGAGGTCAAGTCGGCCCCCTATCGGCTTTCCGAGCCGGCGCAGGCGATCGAAGCCGCCCAGGACGTGGCTCGGCTAGCGAACGGACAAGGAGGACTCCTGCTACTCGGTTACCGAACGAAGACGAGCCCACGGGGTGAAGTGGTCACCTCGGTCGCGCCAATCCCAGGGTCACGAGCAGAGATTAGGAGGCTCCGCCGTCTCCTCGATGCCCGCGTCTACCCGCCGGTCCCTGGCCTCCGCGTCGCCTTTTGCCCACTGGCCAGCACGGACGGAGGCATCATCGCCGTCCACGTCCCGAAACAGGACCCGGTCCTCCGACCATTCCTAGTTCACGGCGCGATTGTTGCGAACCGGGTCGAGGGGTCGTTCTTCTCGATTGTGGCGCGCCGGGACGATGACAGCGTCCCCGTCGTCGCCGCGCAAGTGCACGCCCTTCTGGCGGGTCGCCTCCTACACGACCCTGCGCCAGAGCAGACGACGTCGCGGACGACAGGTCTAGAGACCCGGGGTCCATACATCCCGACACTGCGCCCGGGCACGTTTGCTGACCCGGCCAGGGGTGACGACGCCCACGCCACCCTGGTCCTCCGCGCGGCGGTCATCAGAACCTCGCCTGCTCACCCGGCGGTCCAAATCGAACCGCGACATCGAAAGCTCCTGTCAGCAGCCCTCGCCTCAGATGGGCAAGGCTCGTGGCAGCAGCCGGGGTCAGAGTGGCAGTCCAGCGCGAACGCCGTATTCACTCGGGGGGACGAGGAGCGTCTCGTTCTTTCGATGAGTACAACGTCGCCAGGACTCACCGTCCTCGCGGATCGAATCCTTCGGTTTGAGGCGCCGCTCCCGCTGCCGGATGTCGTCCACCACTGGGCGACACTGCTCCGCATCGCCCTTGCGACGACCTCGCCGGCCATTCGGGCATTGGCCAGGGGCAACGACACCGTCGTCGCAGCCGAACTACACATGGAGGCAAGGCCGGTAGGAACGGCCGACCTCCGGGCATTACTCGATCTCAGCCCGTTTGGCGCGGGCCGAGACATGCCGCTGCAGGCCTCGGCATCCGCGTGGGGGCCGGGCTGGCTCACACAGGGCACCGAGCGCTCCGTCGTCCTCGAGGCCCTGCGCAGGGCCTCCCTCGACTGGGGCTTCATCGACCCGGACGCCGCAATGAGGAAGCTCGGCTGGCAGGAGTCCTGAGCCCCAATCGTCGCCGAGCCGGTAGCAGTTTCGGTAGCAGTTGCCCTCACATCAAACCTGCCGCGCCGGTCCGCCTCTGTCCGCGAGCCCGCTGACCAGCACAAACACCTCCACCCACACCCACCCGCGACCCCTCCAGGCCACTTGGAAAGCGTGTCGGGGTCTGGCGCGCGGCGCGTGCTGCGTCCTGCCCTCGGGATCAGGCCCGGTCGAGGCTGTCCGCCTCCAGCGCCGGCGGCCGCCAGACGTCGTCGCGCGCGTCCGTGCGCACCGCCAGCTCGGGCGGGAGCATCTCGCCGCGCTCGTGCCGTAGGCACGCCACACTCCGCCCCCGCTCGTCGAACGCCGTGGGGCCGAGCTCCGGCCGGTCCACCTTGCACCGGTCGAACGCGAAGGCGCAGCGAGGCTCGAACGGGCAGCCGGGCGGCAGGTTCGACACGTCGGGCGGCGAGCCCGGGATGCCGGTGAGCTCGCGCCGCGCGCCACGCAGCGGCGGGAACGAGTGGAGCAGCGCCCGCGAGTACGGGTGCCGCGGCTTGCGGTAGACGTCCTGCGCGGCCGCGTCCTCGACGATCCGCCCGCCGTACATGATCGCGATCCGGTCGGCGATCTCGATGAGCAGCGACACGTCGTGCGTGATGAAGATGACCGAGAAGCCGAGGCGTTCGCGCAGCTCCGAGATCTGCTCGACGATCTGCCGCTGCATGACCACGTCGAGCGCCGTCGTCGGTTCGTCCATGATCAGCACCTGCGGGTCGAGCGCAAGTGCCATCGCGATCATCACGCGCTGGCGCATGCCGCCGGACAGCTGGTGCGGGTAGTCCCGCAGCCGGTCAGGAGAGATGCCGACCGTCTCCAGGAGGTCGGCGGCGCGCTCGAGGGCCTCCACCGATGACACGTCCAGGTGGGCGCGGATCCCGTCGGCGATCTGCCGTCCCACCCGGAAGACGGGGTTGAGGGAGTTCATCGCGCCCTGGAACACCATCGCGACGTCCTGCCAGCGGGAGGCTCGGAGCGCCGCGTCGCTGAGCGACAGGATGTCCACGCTGTGACCGGACCGGTCGGTGAAGACCACCTCGCCGCCGGTCACGAGGCCCGGCGGCGGCAGCAGCCTGGTTGCGGCGTACGCGAGGGTCGACTTGCCGCAGCCCGACTCCCCGGCCAGCCCCAGCACCTCACCGCGGTTCAGGGTCAGCGAGACCTTGCGGAGCACGTGCGCGGGGGCGTCGTCGTAGCCGTAGTCGACGGACAGGTCGCGGATCTCCAGCACCGGGTCCCCGCGTCGCGTGGCGCCGATGGGGTCGAGCGTGCTCATGCGGGGCCCTCCCCGGCCTCGTGGACGACCGGCGTGAAGCCGATCCGGGGTCGGATGCCACGCCGGCGGAGCGTCCGGGCGTTGAGGCCCGTGCTTCGCAGCCGCGGGTTGACGAACTCGTCGATCCCGAAGTTGATGAGGGTGAGCCCCATGCCAAGGAACGCGATGCAGAGTCCGGCCGGCGCGAACCACCACCAGGCGCCTCGGGCGAGGGCCTGGTTCTGCTGAGCCCAGAACAGGATGGTTCCCCAGTTCCAGTCGCTCACCGACGTGACCCCGATGAACGCCAGCGTGATCTGGGAGAGCACCGCGAACGTGACGGTCCCGACGAACCCCGCGGCGATGATCGCGGTCAGGTTCGGCAGGATCTCGACGAGGATGATCCGCCACGTCCGCTCGCCGTTGGCGCGAGCCGCCTCGATGAAGTCCCGTTTGCGAAGCGACAGGGTCTGCGCGCGGAGGACACGCGCCCCCCACGCCCACCCGGTCGCCGCGATGACCGCGGCCACGGTGAGCCCGCCCGCCGACGGCAGCTGGCCGGCGATGATGATGATCAGGGGCAGCTGCGGGATGACCAGGAAGATGTTCGACAGCGCAGACAGCGTCTCATCCCCCGCCCCGCCGACGAAACCGGCCGTGACGCCGACGATCACGCCGATCACCGTCGCGAGGATTCCCGCAACGAACCCGACGACCATCACGCCCCGGGTGCCGACGATGATCTGGGACAGGATGTCCTTGCCCAGGTGGTCGGTCCCGAGCCAGTGCGCGCCGGACGGCGGCGCGAGGATCTGCGGCGAGAGCGCGTCGGGGTCGAGCGGTGCGATCCACGGCCCGACGATCGCCAGCAGCGTGAAGAACGCGAGGATGCCGATCCCGGTCAGGGCCTTGGCGTTGCGAAGGAAGAGAAGCCGCTGGCGCGGGTTCGCCGGGCGGGCCGACCCAGAGGCCGCAGCGGTGTCCAGTGCTGTGCCGACGGCCATGTCAGCCCTCCTGCCGGGTGCGCGGGTCGAGGGCCGCGTAGACGAAGTCGGCCATGATGTTGGCCACAAGGACGGCGAGCGTGATCACCAGGAAGCACCCCTGCATGAGCGGGTAGTCGTGGTTGCCCACCGCCTGGTAGAGCAGGTACCCGATGCCTTGGTAGGAGAAGACCATCTCCATGATCAGCGTGCCGCCCACGATGAAGCCGAGCGACAGGGCGAAGCTGGACACCTGCGGCAGGATCGCGTTGCGGGCGGCGTAGCCGAAGATGACCCGGCGCTCCGACAGTCCCTTCGCCTGGGCGACGGTGACGTAGTCCTCGGACGAGACCGTCACCATCATGTTCCGCATCCCGAGGATCCAGCCGGCGATCGAGGACACCACCACCGTGAAGGCGGGCAACGTCCCGTACCGGATCACGGACCCGGCGAACTCGGGCGTGAACGCGGGGATCATCGACCGGTCGTAGCTGCCGTTGGTGGGGAACCAGCCGAGCGTCACGGAGAAGATCGCGATGGCGAGCAGTCCCAGCCAGAAGTACGGCACCGCCGAGAAGAAGGTCGAAATGGGCAACAGCGAGTCCGCCCAGGTGCCGCGGCGCCAGCCGATGCCGGTCCCGATCAGGGTCCCGATGACGAAGCTGATGATGGTGGCGATGCCCACCAGGCCGACCGTCCACGGCAGCGACTGCCCGATGACCTCGGTGACCGGCGTCGGGAAGTTCATGAACGAGATGCCCAGGTCGCCGCGCAGCAGCAGGCCCCAGTAGTCGACGTACTGCTGCCAGATCGAGGCCTCCTCGTCGAGCCCGAAGAGGATGCGGATGGCGTCCTCGGCGGTCGAGTCGATCCGGCCCTGGCTCCGGGCGAGCAGCGCCGCGACCGGGTCGCCCGGCATGAGTCTCGGGATGATGAAGTTGATGGTGACGGCGGCCCACGCCGTGAGGAGGTAGAAGATCACGCGTCGGATCACGAACCTCATCGCTCGACCTCCTCGGCGTCGGCCGGGACGAGCGCCGACCGCCGGCCGTACGCGTCGAGGACGGAACCCAGCTCCGGTGCATCCGGGCGGTCCGCGTACCCCCAGCACGCCGCCCGGCGCCCGGGCCCGACGTCGATCAGGGGCGGAACCTCGGACCGGCACAGGTCCACGGCGAAGGGGCAGCGCGGGTGGAACCGGCAGCCCGACGGCGGCCGGATCAGGCTCGGCGCCTCTCCGCGTGCCCCGTGCGCCCGCTCGTCCAGCCCGTCGGGGTCCGGTGCGGAGCGGACGAGCAGCTGGGTGTACGGGTGCTTCGGGTCCTGCGTGACGGACTCGGAGTCGCCGGACTCGACGACGCGTCCGGCGTACATGACCATCGTCACGTCCGCGAAGTAGCGCGCCGAGGCGATGTCGTGCGTGATGTAGAGGATCGCGATGTGCAGGCGGTCCCGCAGGTCGCGCAGCAGGTTGAGGATGCCCAGGCGGATGGAGACGTCGAGCATCGAGATCGGCTCGTCGGCCAGCAAGACCTCGGGGTCGGCCGCGAGCGCGCGGGCGATGGCCACGCGCTGTCGCTGGCCGCCGGACAGCTCGTGCGGGTACTTGTCCACGTACCGCGCGGCCGGGGTGAGCTGGACCCGCTCCAGCAGCGTGGTGAGCGCCTGCTCGCGTTCGGCACGGGGCAGCCGGCCGCGGTGGATCCGCAGGCTCCGGGCCAGCGTGTACCGCACGGGGTGGATGGGGTTCAGCGACGCGAACGGGTCCTGGAAGATCATCTGGACCCGCCGCACGTAGCGCCGGAAGGCCCGACGGCCGTGCACGGTGGCGTCCTCCCCGTGCAGCAGGATGCGGCCGGCCGTCGAGGGGAGCAGCTGGGCGAGGAGGCGGGCGACAGTGGACTTGCCGGACCCGGACTCGCCGACGAGTGCCACGACCCGTCCGCGGTGGAGCTCGAGGTCCACGTCCTCGACCGCGTGCACGACGGCGCGCGCCCGGGTGTCCCGGACCCTGAAGTGCTCGCTCAGGCCCGACGCCGCCAGGACAGGCACGCCGGGTGGTGCGCTGCTCATGGGTACCCCTGTGATCGGAGGTTCGCGGTCCGGCTGGTGGTGCGGTGGACGGGCGGGCCGCCCACCGCACCACCAGTGGAGGTCAGTCCTCCGTGGGCTTCAGGTTCATCACGATCTGCGCCGCCTGCGGGCCCGTGGGCTGCGGGTTGGCGTAGGGGTCGTCAGCCGTGGGGAACCCGGTGTAGTTCACCGTGGAGAACTGCGCAACCTGCGGCCGTGCCCAGATGACCAGGGCGGGGACATCCTCGACGTAGATCTCCTGGACCTTCGCGATGGCCTCCATGCGGGCGTCGTCGTCGGATGCGCCGGCGAACTCCGCGAGCGCCGCGGTGACCTCGTCGTTGTTGTACCGGCCGAAGTTCCAGCTGGCCGTCTCACCGAGGGGCGCGTACTGAGCACCGTCCATCATGTTGGAGTACATGTTCCACGGCGTCGAGCCGCCGTCGGTCCAGTGCAGGGTCGCCTGGAAGTTGCCGAACGGGACGATGTCGTTGAACCAGGCGTCCTGGTTCGCCGCATTCACGCTGGCTGTGGCGCCCAGGGACTCGGCGCCCTGCTTGATCAGGTCGAGCGCCGTCAGGTAGTCGTTCCACCCGGCGGGGTTGACGAGCTCGAACGACACGGCCTCGCCGTCGGGGTCCAGCAGCGTGCCGGAGCCGTCCCAGGTGTAGCCGGCGTCCTCGAGCAGCGCCTTGGCACCGTCGACGTCCACCTTGTACTCGTCGCCCTTGAACTCGTCGGCCAGGAACGCCTCGCCGGAGGGCATCGGCATGCCGGTGACGCTGGAGATGCCCGGCCACACGCCGGAGCCGGCGAGCTCACTGATCTGGGTGCGGTCGATTGCCATGTTCAGCGCGCGCCGGAAGGCGACGTTGTTGAACGGCTTGGTCTCGTTGTTGAGGAACAGCACGTCGACGCCGAACCCGCCGCCTGCGACCTGGTCGTAGTGCTCCGGGTCCTGGGCGATGAAGACGTTCTCGTAGTCGGCGATGAAGGTCCAGCCCCACTGGCACTCACCGGTGGTGAGCGCGGTGATGAGGGCGTTGTTGTCGTTGTACGACGAGTACTGGATCTTCGGCACGGCGGGCTCGCCGCCCCAGTAGCTGGGGTTCGGCACGAGGGTGGCAGCCTGCGGCGTCCACGACTCGAGCAGGTACGGGCCGGTGCCCACGGGCTCGGTGTCGGTGTACGTGACCGGGTCCTCGACGTCGGCCCAGATGTGCTCGGGGACGATGACAGTCCGGTAGAGCTTCACCTGGTTGACGTACTGCGAGCGACTGAACGAGATCGTCGCGGTGGCGCCATCGGCCGTCGCGCTCTCGAGCTGCTCCGGGAAGTCGGCGTTCAGTGCCGGGAAGTCGAGGAACAGGTTGAAGGTGAACGCGATGTCCTCAGCGGTGAACTCCTCGCCGTCGCTCCAGGTGACGCCCTCGCGCGCGGTCATCGTCGCCTCGGTGTAGTCGTCGTTCCACGTCACGGACTCGACCAGCCACGGCGTCGGGGGGTCGAGCGGCTTGTTGTCGTTGACCTGCATGAGTGACTCGTAGATGACCCACGCGTACCCGAGCGACTTCGATGCGGACCCGGTGGGCGCCAGCGGGTTCTGGTTCTCGGACAGGGTGCCGTTGGGCATGCCTACCGTGAGGACGGCGTCGCTGCCGTCTGTGGTGCTCTCGCCCTCGCCGTCGGGGTCGTCTCCGCCGCCTGAGGTACACGCGGCTGCGAGCAGGGCGAAGCTGGCGATGGCGCTGGTGATCAGTACGGTCCTGCGTGTTCTCACTGGGGTTCCTCCTCGAACGGGAAGTGATGTGACGCTGGGGAGCTCTCTCGGATGCGCCGTGCCCTGCACGGGCGGGGTGTGGCGCGGTGTGTCAGCGCGTCACCTCCTTCCCGAGCCGGAGGTCACGGACGGACCGACCGACCCGGACCCGGTAGGTCCCGGGCGGCACGGTCCACGTCTGCTGGGCCGGGTCCCACACCTGCAGGGCGCGCAGCGGCAGGCGCACCGGCACGTCGGCCACTCCTCCGGCCTCCACCTGCACGACGGCGAACCCTGCGAGCCAGCGCACGGGGCGCTCGGGGCCGTCGACGGGGGGCTCGAGGTAGGCCTGGACCACCTCGTGGCCGGCGCGCGGGCCCGTGTTCCGCACCCGCACGCTGAGCGTCAGGCCGCCGTCGTCGGCGTCCTCGCAGGTCAGCGACTCGTGCTCCCACGTGGTCCAGCCGAGGCCGTGCCCGAACGGCGCTGCCGGCGTACGGCCCAGGCGCTCCCACGACCGGTACCCGACATGCAGCCCCTCGGTGACGTGCACCCGTCCGTCGGGGCCGGGTGTGATGGCCGGCACGGGGCAGTCGGCCTCGCTGGCGGGCAGCGTCCAGGGCAGCCGGCCGGCGGGCTCGGTGCGGCCGAGCAGCACGTCGGCGAGCGCGTTGCCGCACTCCTGCCCGGGGAACCACGTCCACAGCACGGTGCGCGCCCGGTCCAGCCACGGCAGCACGAGCGGCGCCCCGGCGTTCACGACGACGACGGCGTCCGGTGCCACGTCGAGCACGCGCTCGACCAGCTCGTCCTGCCGACCCGGCAGGGCGAGGTCGGTGCGGTCCCAGCCCTCCGACTCCACCTCGTCGTTGGTGCCGACCACCACGACGACGACGTCGGCTTCAGCGGCGAGCGCGACGGCCTCGGCGATCTCGGTGTCGGTCGACGGCGTCGGCGGCCGGTGGCGGAGCGCGGCGCGGGCGAAGGCGCCGTAGCCGTTGGTGACGACGTTCTGCACGGTCGCCTCGAGCAGCACGTCCCGCGGGGTGGTGACGGTGACGTGCGCGCCGCGGTCGTCGGGGCTGTTCACGCTCGAATCGAGGACCACCTCGGCGCCGACGAGGCGCTCGTCCTCGGCCACGACGCTGCCGTCGATCACGATCCGGCACGCCCCGACGGTGGCCACGCCCAACCAGTGCCGGCCGGGCGTGGTCAGCCGCACCAAGCCCGTGAGCCGCACGGTGGCCGCCTCGCGCTCGTCGCGCAGCCAGCCCGGCCACGGACCCGTGTGGCGCCAGGCGCGCAGCACGTCGCCGCGGGCGTCCAGGAGTTCCACGAGCAGCCCGGGCTCCGCGGTGCCAGGGATGCTGGCGAGCTCGTCGACGTGCAGGTCGGGCGCGTGCCGACGGGCGTCGCCGCCACGGTGCACGACGACCTGGGCCCTGGGCAGCGCGGCGCGCAGGCCCTCCTCGGGGCTGACGACGTGCCGCGGGGTGACATGGGCGCTGCCGCCGCCCTGCACGAACGCGTCGACGGCGTTCGGTCCGAGGAGCGCGACGCGCCCACCGGGCCGCACGTCGAGCGGCAGGCTGTGGTCGCCGTCTCGGAGGACCACCGTGGCGCGCGCCGCGAGCTCACGGAGCAGGCCGGCGTCGTCGGCCGGGGCGTGAACCCGAATGCTCCCGGCGGCGGGGACGCCGTCATCCGCTCCGTCGGCCACCGGCCCGAGCGCCCCCACGCGCCCCGCCAACCGGAGGAGACGCAGCACCTTGTCGTCGACGACGGCCTCAGGCACCTCGCCCCGGAGCACGGCGGCCTTGAGACCCTCGGCCCACGGGCCGCCGGGCCCAGGCATCACGAGGTCGAGCCCCGCCGCGGCGGACGGGACCACAGACCGCGTGGCCAGCCAGTCGCTCATGACGACGCCGTCGTAGCCCCACTCTCCCTTGACGACGCCAGCGAGCAACCGGTGGTGCTCCGTGGCGGTCGCGACCTCGATGCCGTCGTCGATGCCGTTGTAGGCCGCCATCACGGTCCACGCCCCGCTGGTGAGGAGCGTGTGCTCGAACGGCGCGAGATACACCTCGCGGTAGGTCCGCTCGTCCATGCGGACGACGTAGGCGGTGCGCTCGTTCTCCGACTCGTTACCCACGAGGTGCTTGACGCACGCCGCGACGCCCGCAGCCTGGAGGTGCTCGACGAGCGCCCCGGCGACGTGTGCGGTGAGCAGGGGGTCCTCCGAGAAGCACTCGAAGTGTCGGCCGCCCACCGGGGTGCGCTGCAGGTTGACCACGGGCGCGAGCACGACGTCGACGCCGTGCGCCCGGGCCTCTGCGGCGAAGAGGGCGCCGAGGCGAGCCGCGAGCTCCACGTCCCAGGTCGCGGCCAGCGCGCTGGGTGAGGGGAACGACAGCGACGTCTCGCCCGGCTCCTCGCCCGTGCCCCGCACTCCCGCCGGTCCGTCCGAGACCACCATGGATCGGAGCCCGGCCTGCTCGAGGGGGTGCAGCCGCCACGTTGTCGCCCCGGTGAGGAGCCGCACCTTGTCTGCGAGCGGGACGTCTGCGAGGCGAGCGATCAGGTCCGCGTCGACCGCGGGGGCGGGGGCGGGGGCGGTCTCGCCTCGCGCAGACAGCAGCGTCACTGTGGCCATTCCGTTCGTTCGCTCCGGTGCGACATGACCGATCGAATCATACTTACTGACTCGTTAGTAAGTAGCCTAGGTCACAGTATGGTGACGGCATGGAAGGCAAGGGTCGGCCAGCTGTCGGGAACGCTCCCGACCCGGACGAGGTCACGCCCACCGTGCGCCGCAAGTCCCGTGCGCACGGGCCACGGGCCGCGACGGCAGAGCGCCGGGAGGAGATCCTCCGGGCAGCCATGGAGACGTTCGGCGCCCGCGGGTACTACAACGGGTCGCTCGCGGAGGTCGCCGAACGCGTCGGCATGACCCATGCGGGCGTGCTCCACCACTTCGGGTCCAAGGACCGGCTGCTGCTCGAGGTGCTCGAGTACCGCGACCGATCGGACGTCGAGCACCTCGAGGGGCGCCAGCCACCGGGCGGCCTCGGCCTCTTCCACCACCTCGTCAAGACGGCCCGGCTCAACGCGCAGCGGCCCGGCATCGTGCAGACCTACGCCGTGCTCTCCGCCGAGGCCGTCACGGACGACCACCCCGGCCAGGACTGGTTCCGCGAGCGTTACCTGCACCTGCGTGAGATGGTCACCGCCGCGCTCGTCGAGGTGTGCGCCGACGGCGACCCGCCGGACCCGGCAGACCTCGATTCCGCGGCGGCATCCGTCCTCGCCGTGATGGACGGCCTTCAGATCCAGTGGCTCCTCGACGGCGACTCGGTCGACCTCGCTCGGGCCACCGCCTTCGCGATCGACGCGATCCTGACCGCCGCCGTAGCGGGAAAGGGCCGCGCCACCATCCTCTGACGCCCGCCCGCTACATCTCCTCGTGCGTGTTCGGATCGCCGCCGAAGAGCCGGCCGTCGCGGCGCCCGAGGCCCGTGATCGCCGCGACCTCGTCATCGGTGAGTTCGAAGCCCTCGACGTCGAGGTTCTCCCGCTGCCGACCGGGATCCCCGGACTTCGGGATCGGCACCGAGCCCAGCTGACGGTGCCAGCGCAGGATCACCTGCGCTGGTGTCGCGCCGTGCGCCTCGGCTGCGGCCGTGATCGGCGCGGTCTCCTTCACCGGAGCGCGCTTGCCCAGGGGGCTCCACGCCTCGGTCGCGATGCCGTGGTCGGCGTGGAAGGCCCGGAGCTCCGTCTGCGGGAAGAACGGGTGCATCTCCACCTGGTTCACCGCCGGCATCACACCCGCGGCGTCCGCGACGCGGTCGAGGAACTCCGGCGTGAAGTTGGAGACGCCGACCGAGCGCACACGCCCCTCCTCCTGCAGCCGGACCATCGCCCGGAAGGTGTCGACGTACTTCCCGACGCTCGGGTTCGGCCAGTGGATGAGGTACAGGTCGATCGTCTCGAGACCGAGCGCGGCGCTCGAGCGGTCGAAGGAGGCGAGAGTCTCGTCGTACCCGTGGTCGCGGCCGGGGATCTTCGTCGTGACGACGATCTCGCCCCGCGGCACGTCCGTGCGCGCGACCGCGCGCCCGACGGCGTCCTCGTTGCCGTAGTTCACGGCGGTGTCGATCAGGCGGTAGCCGATGTCGAGCGCGCTCAGGATGGCGTCGGTCCCGGCCTCGCCGCGCAGCGGGTAGGTGCCGAAGCCGATGTCAGGCAGGTGACTTCCGTCGTTGAGGGTGGGCATGGCATCGACGCTACGCGGAGGCCGGGACCCCGTCACGTCGGCGGCGGCGGGCCTTCGTCATGGCCCGGTTGGGACCAACGGACCTTCCCCCGCGGGTGTCCCGTTTCGACGCTGGAAGCTCACGTACCGAAGGAGGAACCGATGACGACACCCCCTCCGACGACGCCGACCGGTGGCCGGCCAGCACGCCTTCCCGTGGTCGTGCGGCGCCTGGATCCGCAGGACCTCCCGACGGCAGTCCGGATGTTCGCCGAAGCCTTCGACCGCGACCCGATGTCCGTCCTGATGCTCCCGGACGCCGCCCAGCGCCGGCGGCTCCTCGAGCGAGGCGGGCGCCGTCAGATCGAACGCGCGATGCCGCACCGGCACGTGTTCGGTGCCTACGACGACGAGAGCCTGTGCGGGATCGCGGTCTGGCTGCCGCCCGGCGTGGCGGTCAGGTCGGCCGAGGCGATCCCGCCATCGGCTGTGCTGCGCGTGCTGCGAGTGGGCCTCCGGAACCCGCGCCGCACCATCCGCTACCTGAGCACGCGGGCGGCGGCGATGAAGGCCGCCCACGCCCGGGGCGCCTGGCACCTGGCGTTCCTGGCGACAGATCCGCGGGTCCAGGGGCGGGGGGTCGCACGGCAGCTCCTCGAACGCGTGCTGCGTCGCGCCGACGAGGATGCCGTCGGCGTCTGGCTCGAGACGTACGATCCCGCCAATCCACCGATCTACGAGCGCTTCGGCTTCCGGACCACCACCGACGTCGTCGGCGACGGGGGGCTGCCACACCTGTGGATCATGGAACGCCCGCCAGCGCACCGCTGACGAACCCGGCCCCCGGGACTCACCTCTCGCGTCGTACCGCCGAACTGGACCGCCCGCCACCGCGTGCGCGTGTGAGTCGCCGGGTCGGCGTCGTACGCTCACTGGTCATGGCCACCTTCTCCTCCGTGACCAGGCACCACGTCCTCCAGGCGCTCGCCGAGTACGACGCCCGCGGCGGCGAGGAGTTCCTCGACCTCTACGGGTTCACTCCGGCGCGCGGCTACACCCTCGTCCACGAGGGCCGCAGCTACGACGCGAAGGCGATCCTCGGCGTCGCGCACCGCCACGCCACCGGGAGACTGGCGACCTCCGAGGACGTGACCAACGGCATCGCGGGCGCCGTGGCGATCCTGCGCAAGCGGGGGTTCGACGTGTCCGAACCGGCGTCGGCGCCTCGCGCGCCACAGCCGCGCAGCCGGCGACCCTCGCGTGCCCCGGCCACCCGTGCCGCCGCCACCCGCGAGGCCCCGGCCACAATCTGTCCCACGTGCTCGATGGCCTTGCCTGCGACGGGCATCTGCGACGACTGCGGCTGAGGTCCGGCGACGCCGACCGCCGCTACCCCGCTCACAGGGTGATCACTCCTTGGGGATCAGGATCCACAGCACGATGTACGCGATCTCTCCTGCGCCCACCAGCCCGAAGATGATGAACAGCAGGCGCACCAGGGTGCGGGAGAGGCCGAAGCGGTCAGCGACGGCGGCCGCGACACCGGCGATCACTGCGCCGTGACCTCGGCGCGGACGGGTCAGACGTGCTGCCATGGGTTCCTCCAAGGTTCGCAGGTCGTTCCTTCCTGTGTACACGTCGCCTGACGGGTGCGCCTGCCGTCGGGCGCCCGCCGGCTCGGCCGGAGCCGGGCGGCGGAGGCGAGCACCGTGTCACGGCTCGATGCGGACGTCCGTCCCGCCGAGCTCGGCACGGAAGCCGTCGTCCTGCACCGCGACGTCGAGCAGGACGAGCCCGTCCGGGATGCCCTCGATCTCGTGCTCGATCGTCACGAGCTCTCGGGCGAGCGCACCGAACAGGTCGGCGAGGAAGGCCGGGCCGCCGATGTCGATGGTGCGGGGCTCGATGACCAGCCGCCCGGCGCGGACGACTACCGAGCCGGTCGCCTCCACGTCCAGGACCCGACCGAGCCCCTCGAACGAGCGATGCACGGCCGCCTGGTCGGGGCTGCCCGGGACCGGGCCGACCGTTATGTCAGGCCCGACCTGCCCGGCTACGAGGTCGAAGGGCACGGTGGCGTCGACGGTGAGCGACCCGGCGACGAGCCCGGACGAGCCGGTCCGCACGTCCTGCCCGACCACGACGACGTCGTGCAGGGCGCCGTCCGGCGTCGCGAGCGTCCGCGCGTCCAGCGTGAGCCCGGTCATCCACAGGTCGCCGTCCGCGAGGTCGTCGGGCGGCCCGTCCGCCGGTCCGGCCGTCGGGGCGGTGGTCGGCGGCCGGTCCGCCGAGCCCGCCGCGGGGGCGTGCTGCGACGCTGGCCGGGTCATCACAAGCAGGAGGATGACGGCGGCCACCGTGATGGCAAGCACGGCGATGCCCGCGCCCACCAGTCCGTCCATCAGTCGTCGCCGTTCCACCCTCGAAGTCTGGCCTCCTCCGCGCCGACGCACCCGGCGAGACCTAGCTCCAGCCGCCCAGGTCACACCGGCGTCGTCTCTGCCTCGCCGCCTCGTCGCCGCGCGGCCAGCCGGCGCTCCCGGTCCAGCCGCCGCATCGCCGTCGTCGACGCCGCCCCATGCAGGACGACGGATCCCGACACCGCCAGGGCCGCCACGGCCCACAGCTGCTCCGCCTCGGCAAAGCTGCCCTCCTGCACCCCGTAGGCGAGGTAGTACAGCGACCCCACGCCGCGGACGCCGAAGGACGCGATGACGGCACGCTCGGCCCGGCCCGTGCGACCGCGGGCGAGCCCGATCCAGCCGGCCAGCGGCCGAACGACCAGCAGCAGCAGCGCGGCGACGGCCACCTCCCGCCAGCCGATGCCGCTCAGCAGACCTCGGGCGATGGCACCACCGAGCAGCACCAGCACGACGACGGTCAGCAGCCGCTCCGCCTGCTCGACGAACGAGTGGAGCACCTGGTGGTACTCATGCCGACGCTCGATGCCACGCAGCGTGACCGCGCAGACGAACACAGCCACGAACCCGTACCCCTCGGCCAGCTCGGCGACGCCGTACGCGAGGAAGGTGGCGGCGAGCGCGGCAAAACCCTGAGTGTGCTCGGTGAGCCGGCGGCGCTCGGCGAACTCCGAGAACAGCACACGGCCCAGCAGCCAGCCCACGCCCGCCCCGATCAGCGCCCCGGCCGCGAGGCGCCACCCGACGTCGAGCCAGAGCCAGCGCCCCAGCCAGCCCCCTGGAGCTACGCCGACCACGCTGATCGCGATGGCGGCGTAGGTGAACGGGAAGGCGAGACCGTCGTTGAGTCCCGCCTCCGAGGTGAGGGCGAAGCGCGCTTCGTCGTCGTCGCCGCGGTCTTCGTTGTCCACCGGCGCACTCACCTGGACCTCGGTCGCCAGCACCGGGTCGGTCGGCGCCATTGCCGCCGCGAGCAGAACGGCCCCCGCCGCGCCCAGGCCGAGGACCCACCAGCCGAGAAGCCCGACGCCGAGGATCGTCAGGGGCATCGTCACGGCGAGCAGTCGCCACGTGGTACCCCACCGGCGCAGTCCCGGCGGACGGTTGAGGGCCAGGCCGGCGCCCATCAGCGAGACGATCACGCACACCTCGGTGAGGTGCACGGCCACGGCCTCGTTCTCGATCGGATCGGGGTTCGGCAGCTGCGGCAGAGCCGCGAACGCGACGACGCCGGCCGCGAGGAAGACCGTCGGCATCGACACAGGCAGCCGCCGCAGCGCCCGCGGGAGCACCGCGGCGAGCAGCGTGGTGACGCCGGCGGCGAGGTACAGGAGAGACGGGTCACCGACGTCGATCACCGCGCCAGGCTACGACCGGGGCACCGACCCGGCCCGTCGTCGGACGCCGCGCAGAGAGGCAGGACGAGGTGGATCAGGCCCCGCCGGCCCTCACCGCAAGCAGAGAACGCCGGACGGACGCGGCGTGATCGGTGAGCTGGGCGACGTCGTACTGCTGGTGGCCCGCGTCGTTGAAGGCCGCCTCGAGCAGGTCGACGTGCGAGGCGAGCTCGACGCGCAGCTCGGGTGTCCTCGCATGGTCGCCGACAAGCTCGAGGATCCCCAGAGTCGCGTGCATGACGCCCGGGGCCGATGCCGCGTACCAGCGCATGCTGTCGACCACCGATCCGATGAGCTGGGACATGCTCACGCCCAGGGCGTGCACCCGCACCGTGCCGTCGTCGTCCGCGCGAGCGGTGGACGGCGGGGTCCGCGCGGCCAGGCGGGCGAGACCGACAGACAGGTCGCTCAGGGCGTTCACCGCGGTGTAGGGGTCGTTCGTCCCCGGCGAGAGCGCCCGGACCGCCATCTCGGTCAGTTGCTGGACGGCGAACTCAGGGTCCTGGTGCGGGCTCCGTGCGTCGGTGATCTTCACCGCCGATCGGATGGCCGCGACCAACCGGTCGTCGGCCCGGTCCGGCGGGTGGACAAGCACGGTGACCGTGTCGTCGAGGACGTATAGCCCGGGCCGGACGCGCAGCGCGAGCAGCACGTCGTGCCGTCGCGCAGCGCCCATCAGCTCGTCGTCGCCGATGGACTGGACGTAGCCGCACCGAGCGGCGGTCACCGGCGCACCGTGCGCCTCCACCTCCGCCGGCAGGGCGTCGGCCACCTCCCTCGGCACCGCTCCGCCGTCGCCCTCGTCGTCGGCCCGACGCCCGCCGCGTCCGATATCGGCGGGATACAGGCGGTCGATCGTCCGCAGAAGCTCGGACCGCACAGTGCCGGTCAGGGTCGACACCTGGATGGAGTCGCTGATGTGGTGGATGAAGTAGACCAGCACGGCGACGTTCAGCACGGCCAGCAGGACGGCGGCATTGACGGCCAGGTGCGGGACGAAGACCTCGGCGTCCTGGTCTCCCGGGTCGCCGAGGACGCGGATGGACCGCAGGACCAGGAGGCTGTACAGGAAGGTGGAGACGAAAACGCCGAGCACGGCCTGGTTGCCGCGATCAGCCATGAAGTTGCGGACCAGGCGGGGCCCGTAGCTCGACGAGGTCAGCGCGAGAACCGCGATCGTGATCGAGAACGTGGTCCCGGCGACCGCGAGGCTGGACGAGGCGATCGCCCCGAGGATGTCCCTGCTGCCGCTCTCGCCGACGCGGTACAGGAACACCGACAGCCAGTCCGGCACCACGAGGTCGCCGAGCCACCGGTCGGTGGCGATGAGGCTCTCGGCGAGCATGAACGCCGCCGCGCACAGGATCGCGGGGATGAACCAGAAGCGCTCACGCAGCCGCTGCAGGATGCTCACCCAACTCACCCTGCCAGAGACCCGGTCGCGGCGCCGGGTGACGCATCACCGCCGCTCGCGTCGGGGCCTCGTCATGAGTCGCGCCGTCGTTCGCCTGCCGTCGGGGCTAGCCGGCGACCCCCCACCGGATACCACGGTCGGCAAGGAAGGCCCGCAGCGCGTCGCACCCCGCCTTCCCGACGCCATCCAGCCCCGCCAGCTCGGCGCTGCTCCGTCGGCGCACGGCCTCCACGTCGGGGAAGCCCGCCGATCGGAGGGCGTCGAGCATCGTCGCCGGGACGTGGCCGTCGAGGGTGTCGAGGCTCGTGATGCATCCCGGTGTCTTGGCTGGGAAGTCCTTGTCGAACGCGGCGACGTCGCCGGGGTCGAGTTGGTGGAACACGGGGTCCTCGTGGAACTCGCCGCGCACGCCGTCGAGCCCGCCGTCGACCAGCGCGAGCGCCATCAGGGCGTCGAAGCTCGCGCCGCCCGGCGCCGTGATCCCCACGTCGGCCCCGCGCACGAACCCGAACCTCGGGTAGTAGTCGGGGTGCCCGTAGACGACGACGGCGCGGTGCCCCAGCCGGGCCGCCTCCGCCAGGGTGTGCCGCATCAGCGCGGCGCCCACCCCGGTGCCCTGGTGCGTCGGCAGAACGCTCAGAGGCCCGAAGGTCAGCACGTCCCATGCCGCACCCTCGCCGACCACCTGCGCGCGGGAGTACACGATGTGCCCGACGACGACGCCATCCACCTCCGCGACCACGTCCAGCTCAGGTACGAAGGACTCCGACTCGCGGAGCCGGTGCACCAGCAGGTGCTCGTTGCACCCGGGGCCTTCGGTGCCCCAGAACGCCTCGCGGGTCAGGTTCTCGACCACCCGGCGGTCGGACGGCTCCTCGTGCCTCATGATCATCACGCCGACAGTGTGATGGCCGAGCACGCCGGAGCGCCACAGCATTCCTCAGCAGCTGGAGACGGTCCGCCGAACTACTCAGGCTGTGGCGCGGCGCCCCGTGATGCGACGCCCCTTCACGCGAGTCGCCTTCGAGCGAGTCTTCGTCCGGCCTCGCGCGCTGGACACGGCGCGGTTCGCCAGGTCCTTCGCACGCGCCTGGTTCTCGGGCTTGGCCATCTGCCGCTGCAGGAACTGCCACGCCCTGGCCAGCAGCGCAGTCGTCACCAGACCCCGAATGAGCTTCGCCATGCCGTCCTCCTCACGTGCGAGCCTTCGACGCATCGACGCTACGTGCCGCGTCGACACCCGGCGACCGGAGCGCGGACCCTACCCGGCTGCGACGTCGTGCCGCCGGTAGGGCTGCGTCATCACCCCGTCGGGGTCGAGTCGTCCCAGCACGGCCTCGGCGATCTCCTCGAGCTGGCCGACCTGCTCCGGCGTCAGCGCGTCGATCACGTTGCGCCGCACCGTCTCGACGTGCCCGGGCGCCGCCGCGACGATCACGGCCCACCCCTCGGCCGTCAGGTGTGCGTTCGTGGCCCGACGGTCCTCCGGGCACGACGCCCGCTCCACCAGGCCGCGGTCCTCGAGCCGGCTGACCACGTGCGAGAGCCTGGCGAGGGTCGCGTTGGTCCGGGCGGCGAGCCCGGTCATCCGCAGCGTCCGGTCCGGCGCCTCCGACAGCATCGCGAGCACCATGTACTCGAAGTGGGTCAGCCCCGAGTCCCGCCGGAGCTGGGAGTCGAGCACGCCGGGCAGCAGCTCGACCACGGCGATGAACCGGATCCAGGCGCTCAGCTCACGGTCGCTCAGCCAGCGTGTCGTCATGGCCCCCACTCTAGCGGATTACTTGACGTTACAACTATCTCCCCGTAGCGTGTTGGTTGTTGCAACAACCGAAACCACCAGACGCTAAGGGGACTCACATGACGCACGTCAGCATCATCGGCACGGGCTCGATGGGCACGGCGATCGCGCGGATCGTCACCGACGGCGGCAACACCGTCGAGCTGCTCGGCCGCGAGGACGCCGCCACGGCCCCGGAGGGTGACGTCGTCGTGCTGGCGGTGCCCTACCCGTCGGTCGAGGACGTGCTGGCCGCGCACGGCGACCACCTGGCCGGCAAGGTCGTCGTCGACATCACCAACCCGGTCGACTTCGAGACCTTCGACTCCCTCACCGTCCCGGCCGACTCCTCGGCCGCCGCCCAGATCGCCGACCGACTCCCCCGGTCGCGGGTGCTCAAGGCGTTCAACACCACCTTCGCCGCGACCATCAGCTCGGGCGTCGTCGGACCGCTGCCCACCACCGTCCTGATCGCAGGGGACGACGACGACGCGAAGGCGACCCTGGTCGACGTCGTGCGCGCGGGCGGGCTGCGGGCGATCGACGCCGGAGGCCTGCGCCGCGCCCCCGAGCTCGAGGCGCTCGGGTTCCTCCAGCTCACCCTGGCGGGCGGCGAGAAGCTGCCGTGGACCGGGGGCTTCGGGGTGGTGGCGTGACCGACCTCCTCGGCGACCGCACCACGATGGAGGCGGTCACCCTGCACGTCGACGACCTGGCCGGGATGTCCGCGTACTACCGGGAGGCCGTCGGGCTCGTCACCCTCGCCGAGCAGGGGCGCTCCGAGGTGCTCGGCCGCGCGGGTCGCCCGGTGATCGTCCTTCAGCACACCCCCGGCCTGCCCCGGCCGGGGCGCCGGGAGGCAGGGCTGTTCCACACCGCGATCCTGTTCGACGACCAGGCGACGCTGGCCGCGGCGGTGCTCAGCACGGCGGGCCACCCGCGCTCGCGGTTCGTGGGCAGCGCCGACCACCTGGTCAGCGAGGCGTTCTACTTCACGGACCCCGAGGGCAACGGCATCGAGCTGTACGTCGACCGGGACCGCGCGCAGTGGCGGTACCGTGGCGACCAGGTGCTCATGGACAGCCTGCGGCTGGACCCCGAGGCGTTCCTGCGCACGCACCTCACCGAGCAGGCCGCCGACCACCTGCACGACGCCGCAGCCCGGGTGGGGCACATCCACCTCCAGGTCGGGGACATCCCCCGGGCGCGCGAGTTCTACGCGGACGCGCTGGGCTTCGCGGTCACCTTCGAGGCGCCCGGGGCGCTGTTCGTCAGCGCGGGCGGCTACCACCACCATCTGGCGGTCAACATGTGGAACAGCCGCGGGGCGGGGCCACGGGCCTCCACCCTCGGCCTCGGCGAGGTGACCATCGCGGTGCCGGACCGCGGCGAGCTCGACGCGGCGGTGGACCGGATGCGGCACCGCGGGATCGCGGTGGCCGACGACGGGCGCAGCCTGACCATGGACGACCCCTGGCGCAACCGCGTGACCCTTGCCGTGGACGACGCCGCGGCGTGAGGCGCCGGAGCGCCGCGGCCCGGCTGCCTCAGCGCCCTCAGGAGGCTGTCAGCTGGTCGCTGATGACCCCGGCCCACTCCTTGACCTGGTCGAAGTCCCGCCAGTCCCCGCGCGGCATCCAGCGGCCGAGCATGCCGGTGGCGCCCTCGCCGATCGTGCCCCCGAAGGTGGCGTGCCCGCGCACCTGGATCTGCCGCGCGACACCGGTCAGCGCCCGAGGGATGGGGGTGTCGAACCCGCACGACCGCTGGACGGCCGCCTCCTGGGCGGGGCTCCCGCCGGTCGGCCCGCTGCTGAAGAACCACGTCGGCATGGCCTCCAGCTCGCTGCGTCGGCCGGTGACGAAACGCCGGGCCTCCTCGAGCCACCGACCGTGGTACACCGCACTGCCCACGACGACGGCGTCGTAGCCGGTCAGGTCCATCACCTCACCCGCCGGAGCCACCTTGGCGGTCGTGCCCCGCTCGTTCAGCGCCTCGCTCAGCGCCTCGGCGATCTCCTTGGTCGCGCCGTACTTGCTCGCGAAGACCACAAGAACCTTGCTCGACATGTCGTTCCCCCATCCCGAGGTTCACAGCTGTCGCGCCGAGCGAGTCGCCCGCCGAGGTGAGCAGCCTCCCCCGGGGGCACCGCCCGCCTCAAGGGGCGAAGGTCCTCAGGACTGCCGGATGGGGGCCGCGCCCTGTCGCGAACCTGGGCCGGAAGTCCGACGAAACCGCCGTCCGGCCCTCCTAGCGTGAACCACAGGAGCCGGCGTGGGCACCGAACCCTCGTGACGGCGAGGACTCGCGGTGATCCCGCGTAGCCGGCGCCGCGCGCGGGACCACAGCAACGAAAGGTCTGGACGTGCGCGAACTCTCGGAGAGCGAACGGTTCACCATCACGGTGAACAACCGCGAGATCCAGGTCTACGAGGGCCTGACGATCCTCCAGGCGCTGACGAACGAGGGCATCGAGGTGCCGTCGTTGTGCCACGACATCCGCCTCAAGCGGTCCAACGGCAACTGCGGGCTGTGCGTGGTCGAGGTGGGAGCGGACTCCCCGCGCGACGTGAAGGCGTGCCTGACGCCGGTCCAGGCCGAGATGGTCATCACCACCCACTCCCCCCGGCTGGAGGAGTACCGCAAGGTGCGCCTCGAGCAGCTGCTCTGCGACCACAACGCCGACTGCGTGGCGCCGTGCGTCGAGACGTGTCCGGCCAACATCGACATCCAGACGTATCTGAGCCACGTCGCCGACGGCAACTATGCCGCCGCGATCAACGTGATCAAGGACCGCAACCCGTTCCCGTCCGTGTGCGGTCGCGTGTGCCCCCACCCGTGCGAGTCGGAGTGCCGCCGCAGCCTCGTCGACGAGCCGATCGCGATCAACCACGTCAAGCGGTTCGCCGCCGACTGGGACATGGCGCAGGACACCCCGTGGAAGCCCCGCGTCGCCGAGCCCACCGGCAAGCGGATCGCCATCGTCGGCGCCGGGCCCTCCGGGCTCTCGGCCGCGTACTACAGCGCGATCGCCGGGCACGCCGTCACGGTCTTCGAGAAGCAGGACCGCGCCGGCGGCATGATGCGCTACGGCATCCCGGAGTACCGGCTGCCCATGGCGACGCTCGACGCCGAGATCGCCCTGATCCGGGCGCTCGGCGTGCAGATCGTCACCGGCAAGGCGCTCGGCACCCACCTGATCCTCGAGGACCTGCGCCGCGACTTCGACGCCGTCTACCTCGCCATCGGGTCGTGGCGCGCGACCCCGATGCGGATCGACGGCGAGAGCGAGGACGGCGTCACGCTCGGCATCACCTACCTGCGACACGTCACCAAGGGCGTCGAGAAGCCCACCGGTGACAGGGTCGTCGTGATCGGCGGCGGCAACACGGCGATCGACTGCGTCCGCACCGCGCTGCGCAAGGGCGCCAAGTCCGTCCAGCTCGTCTACCGGCGAACCCGCGACGAGATGCCCGCCCAGTCGTACGAGGTCGAGGAGGCGCTGCACGAGGGCGTCGAGATGGTGTTCCTCACCGCGCCCACCAAGATCACGTCCGACGGCGACACCAAGCAGCTCCACTGCACCCGGATGGAGCTGGGGGAGCCCGACCGGTCCGGGCGTCGTCGTCCGGTGATGATCGAGGGCAGCGACTTCATCATCGAGGCCGACACGATCATCGGCGCGATCGGCCAGACCACCGACACCACGTTCCTCTACAACGACCTCCCGGTGCGCCTGAACAAGTGGGGCGACATCGACATCGACGGCTTCACCATGCAGTCGTCCGAGGCCAAGATCTTCGCCGGCGGCGACTGCGTCACCGGCCCGGCCACGGTCATCCAGGCGGTCGCCGCCGGGCGCCGCGCCGCGATGGCCATCGACGAGTTCGTCACCCGGGGCTACGTGCGCCCGGGCAAGGAGGACTACACCTGCAGCCGCGGCACCCTGGAGGACCTCCCCCGAGACGACTTCGACGAGATCCCCAAGGTCGGTCGGGTGACCATGCCGGCCCTCCCTCCCCGCGAGCGCATCCTCGACTTCGCCGAGGTCGAGCTGGGGCTCACCGAGGAGCAGGCCAGGGCCGAGGCCGCCCGGTGCCTCGAGTGCGGGTGCTCCAAGCAGAACCACTGCGCGCTCCGCATCGAGGCCGGTGACCACGGTGTCGAGTTCGCCACCCCGCTGCACATCCGGCCCTACTCACCGATCATCGCCGACCACCCCTTCATCGTCCGGGACAACAACAAGTGCATCTCCTGCGGGCGCTGCGTCGCGGCCTGCGCCGAGATCGAGGGTGTCGGCGTTCTGGCGTACCAGTTCCACGAAGGGCAGCTCAGGGTCGGCACGCACAACGACCAGCCGCTCGGGCTGACCGACTGCGTCTCCTGCGGGCAGTGCGTCCGGGCATGCCCGTGCGGCGCGCTGGACTACGTGCGCGAGCGCGGCCCGGTGTTCACCGCGATCAACAACCCGACGAAGGTCGTCGCGGGCTTCGTGGCCCCGGCGGTCCGGTCGGTGATCGCCGCGGAGTTCGGGATCCCCTTCGGTGAGGCCTCGGCGTTCATCGCCGGCCTGATGCGCCAGATCGGCTTCGACAAGGTGTTCGACTTCGCCTTCGCCGCCGACCTGACGATCATGGAGGAGACCACGGAGTTCCTCGGCCGGGTGACCAACGACGGCGTGATGCCGCACTTCACGTCGTGCTGCCCGGGGTGGGTGAACCTGGTGGAGCGCCGGTACCCGGAGATGATCCCCCACCTGTCGAGCTGCAGGTCCCCGCAGCAGATGATGGGCGCGACGGTGAAGAACCACTTCGCTCAGCAGGCCGGCGTCAGCCTCGACGACCTGTACGTGGTCTCGATCGTCCCGTGCCTGGCGAAGAAGTACGAGGCGGCCCGGCCCGAGTTCGCCACCGACGGGATCCGCGACGTGGACGCCGTGCTCACGACGACCGAGTTCATCGAGATGATCGAGATGCTCCGTCTGCACCCGGAGGACGTCACCCCGTCCGAGTTCGACGCCCCGTATGCGCAGGTCAGCGGGGCGGGCGTCCTGTTCGGCGCATCCGGTGGCGTCGCCGAGGCCACGATGCGCATGGCGGTGGAGAAGCTCACCGGCGAGCGGCTCATCGGAGATCTCGAGTACGAGGCCGTGCGCGGGTTCGAGGGCATCAAGGAGGCGACGATCTCCGCCGGGGGGCAGACGGTGCGGGTCGCCGTGATCTCCGGGCTGAACAACGTGGCCCCCCTGGTCAAGCGCATCGCGGCCGGTGAGGACGTGGGCTACGACCTGGTCGAGGTCATGGCCTGTCCGGGTGGCTGCATCAACGGCGCCGGGCACCCCGTTCCCGACCGGGTCGGGGAGATGGCCGCCCGCCAGAAGGTGCTGGTCGACATCGACAAGGCCTCGACGTACCGCAAGTCCCAGGAGAACCCCGACGTGCTCCGCCTCTACGACGAGTTCTACGGGGAGCCCAACTCCGCCACCGCACACAACCTGCTGCACACCACCTACGCCCCCTTCCGGCCGTAGCCCACCGGGCGGGCGCGGTGTTCGAGCACGTCACGGACCCCGTGCTGGGGTCCCTGGCCCTGTCGGCGATCTGCGCGGTGCTGCCGCTCGCCCTGCTCTTCGTCCTGCTCGGCGTCGTCCGGACCAAGGCCCACACGGCGGCGCTCGCGGGCCTCGGGACGGCGGTCGCGCTCGCGGTCGCCGTGTGGCAGATGCCGGTGGGCCAGGCGCTGAGCGCGGCCGGTGAGGGCGCGTTCTACGGCCTGTTCCCGATCCTGTGGATCCTGGCCAACGCGCTCTGGATCTACCGGCTCACCGTCGCCACGCGCTGGTTCGACGTTCTCGGCCGCACCATCCGGTCCGTCACCGACGACCTGCGGATCCTCGCGATCCTGATCGCCTTCTGCTTCGGCGCCCTGCTGGAGTCCCTCGCGGGGTTCGGGGCACCGGTCGCGATCTCCGCCGCCATGCTGATGGCCGCGGGCATGAAACCGCTGAAGTCGGCGCTGGTCTCCCTCATGGCCAACACCGCGCCGGTGGCCTTCGGTGCGATGGCCGCGCCGATCATCGCCCTGGCCGGCGTGACGGGGCTGCCGCTGGACGACCTGTCCGCGATGGCCGGGCGCCAGACGCCGTTCATCGCGCTGGTCGTCCCGGTGCTGCTCGTGCTCATGGTCGACGGCCGGCGCGGGGTGCGACAGACCTGGCCGGTCGCACTCCTGGCGGGGTTCGTGTTCGGCCTGGCCAAGTTCGTCACCTCGAACTACTTCGCGGTCGAGCTGACCGACGTGGTCGCCGCGGTCGCGACGGTAGTCGCCCTGCTGGTCATGCTCCGTCTCTGGCAGCCGGCGCAGGTGGTCGGTTACGCCACCGAGGAGCCGTCCGACGAACCCGTCCCCGCGCTCGTCGGCGCGGGCGTCGCCGACGCCGACGGCCCCACCCGCACGACCATGCCCGCCCCCGGCACGACGACGCCCGCCCCCGGCACGACGCCCGCCCCCGGCACGACGACGGCCATCAGGGACGCCGCCGACGTCGCCCGGCCCCCGACGCGCGAGGTGTGGATGGCCGTCGCGCCCTACCTGATCATCATGGGGATCTTCTCGATCGCGCAGGTCCCGGCGGTCAAGACCTGGCTGGCTGCCGTGGGCAGCGTGACGTTCCGCTGGCCGGGCCTCGACGTGGTCGACGCGGCCGGCGACCCGGTGGGCGCGCAGGTGTTCACGCTCGACCACCTGAAGGCCACCGGCACCCTGCTGTTCCTCTCGGGGCTGGGCACCATGGCCCTGTACCGGGTCTCGGTGCGCCGGGCCGCCGCCGTCTTCCGCGAGACCGTCGCCCAGCTGCGCTGGACCATCGTCACCGTCACCGCGGTGCTGGGGCTGTCGTTCGTGATGAACCTCTCCGGGCAGACGAGCACCCTGGGGATCGCGCTCGCCTCGACGGGCGGCTTCTTCGCCGTGCTGTCGCCGGTGATCGGCTGGATCGGCGTGGCGCTCACCGGCTCCGACACCTCGTCGAACTCCTTGTTCGGCCAGCTCCAGGTCACGGCCGCGCACACCACCGGGCTCTCCCCCGTCCTGATGGCGTCCGCCAACTCGTCGGCGGGCGTGCTCGGCAAGATGCTCTCGCTGCAGAACCTCGCGGTCGCCGCCGCCGCGGTGGGCCTGCCGGGCTCCGAGCCCGTCCTGTTCCGCAGGCTCGTCGGCTGGAGCCTGGGCCTGCTGGCGATGGTGACGGTCCTCGTCCTGCTGCAGTCCACCTCGGTGCTCGGCTGGATGGTGCCCTGATCACTCGCCCGACGTCGTCCCCCATCCGGACGCGGCGAGGTCGCCCCAGAGCGGGGTCGCGGGGTCCGAGGTCGAGCCCTGGTAGGAGTACATCGCCGCGGCGCCACTGTGGGCCATCGCAAGGCCGATCTGGGTCAGCGCGTCGGACGGGCTGTTGAGGTACCCCGCGATGCCCGGCACGATCCGGGCGCCCGTCCGCGCGGTGAGCTGCTCCTGGTAGGCGAGCCAGGTGCGGAGCCACCCGGCCTGGTCCGCCCGGGCCTCCCGGAAGTAGTTCATCGGCATCACGACGTCCACGAGCCCGGTCTCGGCCCAGTGCTCCCAGTCCTGCAACGCCTCGGTGTAGGCACGGGTGTCCGCGAACGACGGCGTCGTCGGGCCTCCCGGTCCGTCGCCCCAGCTGATCACCGCCGCGGAGAGCAGCGCCGGACTGCCCGCGGCGTCGATCGCGGCTGCCGCGGCGCGGGCCGTCTCGGTCACCTGATCCCGGCGCCAGTCCGACCAGGCCGGGTCGTCCGGCGCGGGGGTCCCCGTGGTCCCGGTCTCCTGCTGGTAGCGGGCGAGCGCGCGCGGGTGGTACCCGTGCCGGTCGGAGGCGTAGCGGACGTAGTCCAGGTGAATGCCGTCGACGGCGTACCCGCCCGCGATCTCCCCGACGACCGCCGCCACGTGCGCGCGGACCTCCAGCAGTCCCGGGTCCAGGTACGTGTCCCAGGTGCCGTCGACGGTCCGGGTCACCCAACGGTCCGCCTCCGGGGCGTTCTGCCCGTGCTCGGTGGTCAGCCACCCGTCCGGCGCGGGCAGACCGACGTACGACTCGTGCCACGTGGGGGCGACCGGGATCCAGGCGTGCACCTCCAGGCCGGCGGCGTGGGCCTCCTCGATCAGCGCTGCCAGCACGTCGAGACCCGGCTCGACCGCCGGGTCCGCGGTCCGGGCCAGCACGTCGGAGTCGTAGTAGGCGTCCTGGCGGCGGACCACCTCGGCGATGATCGCCGTCGCCTCGGCGCCCGCCAGGTCCGCCACCACCCGCCGGATGCCCTGCCGGGTCTTGAGGGCGTCGTCGAACAGGTGCACCCACGCCGCGCGCTCCAGGACGTCCCCCGGTCCCGGTGGTGGCGGCGGGGTCGGGGTCGGCGTGGGCTCGGCCACGGGAGCACGGGTCGGTGTCGGACTGGGGCTGGGGGTGGGCTCCCGGGGCTCCCATCGCCCGCAGCCGCCGGCCAGCAGCGCGAGCAGCGCCAGGAGCGCGACGGCGATCACGGACGGTCGGCGCATGACGGCTCCCGCCTCATGGGTGGAGTTCTCACCCTACGGTCGGGGGACACCCACGTCTCACGGCATCGACACCGTCGCGGCCGTGCCCGCCACCGCGTCGAGGAAGTCCACCTCGACGGACTCGATGTGTTCCAGGCGCTCGATGAGGAAGACCCGCACGTGGGGCTGCTGCTCGTGGGCGGCGAACGCGGCCCGGTCGGCGTACAGCTCGTAGAAGATCCGGTGGAGCGGCTCGTCGGCCACGGCGTGCGAGACGTACACCAGCGTCCCGGGCTCGTGGGCCCTGATCCCCTCCAGGGTGCGCGCCACCAGGGCATCGAACGCATCCTCGTGACCGGGCAGCAGCACATGCGTCACAACCAGAGCAAGAGCCATCACAGACCTCCGTCGGGGTGATCGGAACAGTAGCGCGGCGGGCGGGGCGAACGGCGTCCGCGACCACGGCCGGGTCGCTAGCCTCCTCGGTGGGGGCAGAGCCCCCTGCCGGGCACCCCGACTCCGAACGGTGCCGGCCGAGCGGCGGAGCACCACATGGACAGCGAGTACGCCGACATCGGCTACCGGGTCGGTCAGCTCACCGGCCTCGCCCTCATGGTGACCCTCGTGGTCTGGGCGATCCTGGCCATCCGGCGCAACAATGCCAACCAACGGTCGATGGGCACCGGACGCGACCCACGGGCCGACATCGCGCTGCTGTCCATGACCGTCACGCTGCACGCCGGCGTCGAGCAGGCCCTCGCCCTGGTCTCGGGCATCGCTGCGGCCAGCGGCCGACTCCTCCCGACCGCCGGACCGCTGCCCGCGTGGCGAGTCGACGGAGGACACCCCCTGATCGTGCTGGAGCCGACCACCGCCGGCTCGGTGCTTGCCGTGCGCGAGCTGGTCATGCCGCTGCCCTCCCCGCAAGGAGCGATCATGTGGGAATGGGTGATCGCCCAGGTCGAGCACGTCTCGGCACGCGAGGGGCTGCGGACCTCCCGGGCCGGTCAGACCTTCGTGCCGACCACTGCGATCGACGCCCACCCGGCCATCTGGACGTCGGCCGGCTGACGCACCCTCGACGGCGCCGGGCCCTTCGTCCCTGGGTCGGAGGTCCGACGTTTCGCGAGCACGACATTTGTACTGTGCAGTCAGTGGCCAGCGACGGAACTAATGGCACGCGCGGCCCCCACGGGAGCACACCCCGGCTCTTCGCCGGTCGATCCCTTCAAAGGAAGGCCTGACCGCCATGAAGCGAGTGGCACGCGCAGCAACCGGGCTCATCACGCTTGCCGTCCTGCTCTCGGGCTGCAGCAGCACGCCGGAGCCGACTCCCACCGCGTCGACGCCGGTGTCGCCGGCCGTCGAGACGCCCGCCGCCGAGCCGACCACCATCCGGATCGCGTCGCTCAAGGGCCCGACGACGATGGGCCTGGTCGACCTGATGCGCGACGCCGCAGCCGGGGAGACCGTCCAGGACTACCAGGTCACCATGTACGGGACGCCGGACGAGGTGGTGCCGCTGCTGGTGCAGGGAACCGCGGACGTGGCCCTGATCCCGGCCAACCTCGCGGCGGTGCTCTACAACCGCACCCTGACCGATGACGGTGCGCAGGTCCAGGTCGCCGCCATCAACACGCTCGGCGTGCTGGAGATCCTCGAGGCCGGCGACAGCGTCCAGTCGATCGCGGACCTCGCCGGCCAGACCGTCTACGCGTCCGGCAAGGGCGCCTCCCCGGAGTACGTCCTGAACTACCTGCTGACCTCCAACGGCCTCGACCCCGCGACCGACCTCACGATCGAGTGGCGAAGCGAGCACACCGAGGTGGCCGCCCTCCTGGCCAGCACGCCCGGCGCCATCGGGATGCTCCCCCAGCCGTTCGCGACCGTGGTGAAGACCCAGAACCAGGGCGTCAGCACGGCCCTCGGCCTCACCGAGGAGTGGACCAAGGTGACCTCCGACTCCCAGCTGGTGACGGGCGTCGTCGTCGTGCGCACGGCGTTCGCCGAGGAGAACCCCGAGGCGTTCGCCGACTTCCTGACGGACTACCAGGCGTCCACCGAGTTCACCAACGACAACCCGGCCGAGGCGGCGGTGCTGATCGCCGAGGCCGGCATCGTCCCGGCTGCCCCGATCGCCGAGGCGGCGATCCCGTCGTCCTACATCACCTTCATCGACGGCGCGGAGCTGAAGAGCACCTTCAGCGGGTACCTCCAGGTGCTGTTCGACGCCGACCCGGCCTCGGTCGGTGGGAGCATGCCGGGTGATGACTTCTACTTCCGCCGGTAGGCCGAGCTCCGGACAGTCCCCGCCGAGGCGGGGACCGGCGCGAGCGGTGCGCCCGCTGCTGGTCCTCGCCTTCTGGCTGGCGGTGTGGCAGCTCGTGGCGTGGGTGGTGGGCCAGGAGATCCTCCTCGCCTCGCCGGTGTCCGTCGCACGGCGCCTGGCGGAGCTCGTCGTGACCGCCGGATTCTGGGGCACTGTCGGGCACTCGCTCGCCCGGATCGCGACCGGGTTCCTGGCGGCGGCGGTCGTGGGCGCGCTCACCGCGGCCCTGGCTGCGTGGTCCCGTCTGGTGGACGTGGTGCTCGCGCCCGCGATGACGGCGGTGCGCGCGGCTCCGGTCGTGAGCTTCATCATCCTGCTGCTCATGCTGCCCGGTGGCAGCGGTCGGCTGGCCGCCGCGACGAGCTTCCTGATGGTGCTGCCGATCGTGCACGCCACTGTGCTGGAGGGCATCCGGAACCGGGACCGGGACCTGCTCGAGATGGCCGCCGTGTTCCGGGTGCCGCTGCCGCGCCGGCTCGCCGCGATCGACATCCCGGCCGTGCTCCCGTACCTCGCCGCTGCGTGCCACGTCGGCATCGGGTTGGCGTGGAAGGCGGGGGTGGCCGCGGAGGTCATCGGCCTGCCGCAGGGATCCATCGGCGAGCGGATGTACCAGGGCAAGCTCCTGCTGAGCAGCGCCGACGTCCTCGCCTGGACGGTCGTCGTCATCGCGGTGAGCTTCGCGTCGGAGCGGCTCATCGCGCTGCTGCTCGCGCGGGGCCGGGCGCGGCTCGCGGGACGGCCAGGGCCTGCCCAGGAGGGTCGACCGGGGCCGGCCGCCGACGCGCGGGGGGTGGCGGTGTGATCACGCTCCGCGGGGTGACCAAGCGCTTCGGCACGCAGGTGGTGCTCGACCGGTTCGACCTGGACATCGAGGAGGGCGTCGTCACGGCCGTCACGGGACCCAACGGCTCCGGCAAGACCACGCTCGCCCGGCTGCTGCTCGGGCTGAGCGTTCCCGACGAGGGCACGATCGACGGGTTGGACGGGCGGCGCGGGGCCATGACGTTCCAGGACGATCGGCTCTGTGAGCAGCTCACCGCCGTCGGCAACGTCCGCCTGGTGCTGGGCAGTTCCGTGGACCCCTCGACGGTGGCGACCGCGCTCCGCGACGTCGGGCTGGACGGCGAGTCGCTGACCAAGCCTGCCCGCGACCTGTCCGGCGGCCAGCGGCGGCGGGTCGCGATCGTCCGGGCCGTGCTGGCCGACGCGGACCTCGTCGTGCTCGACGAGCCGTTCAAGGGGCTCGACACCGACGCCAAGGTGCAGGTGATGGACTACGTCCTGGAGCGCTGCGCCGGACGCACGGTGCTGCTGATCACCCACGACCTCACCGAGGCGGAGCGGTTCGGGGCCCGGGTCGTCACCCTGGCGTCGACCGGTCGCGGACCGGACTCCCCGGACGCGGGCAACGTCACCGAGCCCTCCAGGTGACCGCCGACGAGCGCGCCGGTCGCCGGGCGCTCCTGCTCTTCGCCGCCCTCGGCGTGATCTGGGGCATCCCGTACCTGCTGATCAAGGTCGCGGTCGCCGAGCTGCACCCCACCACCCTCGTGCTCGCCCGCGTGGTCATCGCGGCGGCGATCATGGTGCCGCTGGCGATGCGCCAGGGCGCCATCCCTGCCGCGCTGCGGCACTGGCGGATCGTCGTGCCCTACGCGCTGATCGAGATCGTGGTCCCGTGGTTCTTCCTCACCCGCGCCGAGCAGCACCTGTCCAGCGCGCTCACCGGCCTCCTGATCGCGGGCGTGCCGATCGTCGGGGTGGTCATCGCCCTGGTGACCCGGCGCAGCGAGAACCTGGGCGTCAAGGGCGGGCTGGGGCTCGCCGTCGGCCTGGTGGGCGTGGCCCTGCTGGTGGGCTTCGAGAGCGGCGCGATGGGCGGCGGCAGCGAGCTGCGGGCTGTCGGCGAGCTGGCCGTCGTGGTGATCGGTTATGCCCTCGGGCCGGTGATCATGGCCCGGCACCTGTCCGCGGTTCCGGCCACGGGCGTGATCGCGGTGAGCATGGTCACCGCGACGGCGATCTACGCGGTGCCCGGTGTCCTCAACGCCCCCGCCCAGTGGCCGTCCGCCCCGGTGACGCTGTCGGTGGTCGGTCTGGGCGTCGTGTGCACGGCACTGGCCTTCGTGCTCTTCTTCGCGCTGGTCGCGGAGGTGGGCGCCGTACGGACCACCCTGATCACCTACCTCAACCCGGCCGTCGCCGTGGTGGCCGGCGCCGTCGTCCTGCGCGAGCGGATCACCTGGCTCACCCTCGTGGGCTTCGCCGCCGTCCTGGCCGGGTCGGCCCTCGCCTCGGGGCGACGCCGATCGGCAACGGCGGGTGCGGAACCGCCGTCGCCGGAGTCGGTACCGGTGCTTGCCGAGCAGACCGCGGCCGAGACGCCCGAGCACTCCCCCGCCTGACGGGTGGGCCACCGGCCCGGTCAGGACGGCAGCACCAGGTCCCGGCGGCGCAGCGCCACCAGGCCGACCGCCCCGAGCCCGACCGCCGCGGCCACGAGCGCCGCGACCGGTCCCGCCGTCACCTCCACGGCGGGCGCCTTGGGCACGTGCGTGAACGGGGAGAGACTCAGCGCCCAGTCGGGTGCACCAAAGCCCGGCCCAAACATGGGGCTGAGCAGGACGGCGGCCGCCAGGAGGCCCCACGCCAACGCGCCCGACCACCGCGGCAGCAGGCCGCACGCCGCGACGACAACGCCGCCCAGCACGAGCGGACCGGTCAGGTGCACCAGCGCCGCGACACCCAGCTCGCCGACCTGGTCCGCCGAGTCGCCGGCAGCCACACCCATCGTGGCGGCGAACACCACCACGAGCACGACGGAGCCGGCCGCCGCCGCAGCCACGTGACCGGCCGCCCAGCGCGCCCGCGACACCGCCGTCGCGAGAACCGACTCCAGCCGCCCCTCGGCCTCCTCGGCCCGCATCCGGAGCAGCACCTGCACCAGATAGGCCGCCAGAGCCATGCCGATGATCACCAGCATCGCAGTGCGGAACGCCGAGGACATCTGGTGGGTGCCGCCCATCTGCGCATACCAGCCGTCCGGGTCGTCGTCGACGGTCACCACCTCGTCGCTGATCGCCCCGAAGAGCAGGCCGAAGGCGGCCATGGCCACCGCCCAGCCGACAAGGGACGCCCGCTGGAGCCGGACGGCCAGGCCGAACGGGTTGACGAGCCCCCGCCCGGCCCTGGCGGCACCCAGGCGCTCGGACAGGATGCCGCGACCGACGTCGCGCCGGTTCGCCAGGAGGGCTGCCACGCCAAGAAGAAGCACGAGGGCCGCGACCCCGAGTCCCAGGGGCCACCACGAGTCCCTGTCGAAGGCACGCATCTGCTGACCCCAACCGATCGGGGACAGCCACACCGGCCACGCGCTGATCACCCGCATCCCGGTGCCGTCCACCGAGCCCAGCATGTTTCCGACGCCGGAGAGCAGGAAGGCCAGCCCGAGCCCGGCGCCTGCCATGCCGCTCGCGGCGCGGGTGCTGGGCGACAGCTGCACCGTCACCGCTCCCACGCCGGTGAAGGCGAGGCCGACGACGGCGACTGCGGCCCCGGCAACGAGGGCGCCACCCACGGGCTGACCCACCATCGCCAACGCGACGAGTGGCACAAGGGCGAGGTTCGCCATGACGGCGACAAGCACCGCGGCCGCCAGCGGGGCGTGGCGCCCGACCACCGCCGCACCGATCAGCTCCGCCCGGCCGGTCTCCTCGTTCTGGCGGGTGTGCCGCACCACGGCGAACACGCTCATGAGCGCCGCGAGGACGGCGAGCGTCAGGTAGCCGCGGGCCAGCGCGTAGCTGCCCACGCTTCCACCGGAGGAGAGTCCGGTCATCCGGAGGGCGGGAGTTGCGGCCATGAGTGCGGCGTCGTCAGCCACCGCCTGCGGGCTCTCGAAGCCGGTCACGGTCATCGCAGTGAACGACGCGGTGAGCGCGGCGAGGCCGAACAGCCAGCCGGGCAGCGCGACTCGGTCGCGGCGCAGGGCCAACCGGGTGAGTGCGGCCGTTCCGGCCAGCGCGTTTCGAGTCATCGCACGCCCACCAGGTCTGCAAGGGCAACGTCCTCCGGCTTAGCCTGAGCAACGTCACCGGGCACCTGCTCGTCGTAGTGGCGCCGGAAGAGCTCCTCGAGCGTCGGCGGAGAGCAGGTCAGTTCCTGGACGTCGAAGGGCAGCAGACGGGTGAGCACCCCGTTGAGCTCGCCGGGGTCGACGTCGAACACCAGGCGCCCGCCCTCGGCGCGGATGTCGTGGACGGAGCCGAGATCGCACTCGCTCACCGGTGCCGCGGTCCGCACCGCCACGGTGGTCCGTGTGAGGTGGCGCAGCTGGTCCAGCGTGCCGGACTCGACCACACGGGCGGAGCGCACGATCGTGACCCGATCGCACAGGGCTTCGACCTCGGCCAGGATGTGGCTGGACAGCAGGACGGTCCGACCCTCGTCGCGCAGCTCGGCCACGACGTCCTGGAACACTGACTCCATGAGCGGGTCGAGGCCGGACGTCGGCTCGTCAAGCAGGTACAGCTCGACGTTCGAAGCGAAGGCGGCCACGAGCGCCACCTTCTGCCGATTGCCCTTGGAGTACGTGCGGCACTTCTTGGTCGGGTCCAGCGCGAAGCGCTCCAGCAGCGCGGCCCGGCGCGCCTCGTCGAGCCCGCCGCGCAAGCGGCCGAGCAGGTCGATCACCTCGCCACCGGTCAGGTTGGGCCAGAGGTTCACCTCTCCCGGCACGTAGGCCAGGCGCCGGTGGAGCGCCGCGGCGTCGTGCCAGGGGTCACTGCCCAGCACGGTCAGCTCGCCGCCGTCCTTGCGGAGCAGGCCGAGCAGGATCCGGATGGTGGTCGTCTTGCCCGCCCCGTTGGGGCCGAGGAAGCCGTGCACCTGTCCCTTGTCGATCGTCAGCTCCAGGCGGTTCAGCGCGTGGACGCGTCCGAAGCTCTTCACCAGGCCCTCGGCCCGGATGGCCGCCGTCATTCTCAACCTTCTCTCGGGATGGGCGGGCCCGCGGTTCGGGCCCACCTCGTCGTGTGTAGGTCATACACGCAGTGTATGTTGTACACTCGTTGTATGATGTACGCAAGTCCCAGGCACAGGGAGGTGCGGAGGTGGACCAAGGAACACCAACCGGACTAGCACGGCTGTGGCAGCCGGTGGGGGACCAGGACCGCCCTCCACGACTCGGCCTGAGCCGCGACCGCGTCGTGGACGCGGCGATCGCCATCGCCGACGAGGGCGGCCTCGAAGCGGTCTCGATGGCGCGGGTGGCGGAGCGACTCAGCTTCACGACGATGTCCCTCTACCGGTACGTGGCCAGCAAGGACGAGCTGCTCTTGTTCATGCACGACCGCGCGTGGACCACGTCGGGCTACCGGGACGACGCCGAACGCCCGTGGCGCACGCGGCTCGCGGACTGGACCACGCAGATGCGCGCGACCCTGCTGCAACACATCTGGCTCGAACAGGTGCGCACGACGGAGCGGATCGGCACCCCGAGCCAGCTCTCCTGGCAGGACCGCGGCCTCACCACCCTGGAGGACACGCCGCTGCGGGAGCACGAGAAGTCTCAGGTGCTGCTGCTGCTGAACGCGCACGTCTTCCACGACGCCCGCGTGATCTCCGACTTCATGGCCGCCGAACGTGCCGGGAAGGGGTACGAGGAGACGGCGGGCACCTATTTCGCAATGATCCGACAGGTGACCGAGGAGGGGCGGTATCCGGCACTGCGGCGGGCCGTCGACGCCGGCGCCTTCGACGACGTGACGGACACCGAGTTCACTGACATCGACGCCATGTTCCGGTTCGGACTCGACTGCATCCTCGACGGCGTCGAGCAGCTCGTGGCCCGCCGCGCCTAACCAGCCCCACACCGCGCGACGTCGTCCGGGAGTAGCGTCGCGTCCATGGGCGGCCCGACCACCGCACGGTCAACGGACCCCGTCCCCTGGCTGCTCGAAGGCGACGCAGCGGTCCGCTACGCCACCCTCACGGAGCTCCTTGGCACCTCCCCCGACGACCCGGAGGCGGTGGCGACCCGTCGGACGATCATGACCGACGGCGTCGTGCCCCAGATCCTGGCCGAGCAGCTCGACGACGGCCACTGGGAGGGTCGGGACCGCTTCTACCGCGGCGCGTACCGCGGCACCGTCTGGACCCTGATCATCCTGGCCGAGCTGGGTGCCGACGGGTCGGACCCGCGGATCCGCGCAGGCTGCGAGGCGGTCTTGCGGGACTCCCAGGACCCCCAGTCGGGCGGCTTCGCCATGGACCGCGCCAAGAAGACGGGCGGCGGGCGGCGCAGCACCGTCGTCCCCTGCCTCACCGGGAACATGGTGTGGAGCCTCATCCGGTTCGGGATGCTGGACGACCCGCGGGTGCAGCACGGCATCGACTGGATCACCACGTACCAACGGTTCGACGACGGCGACGGAGACGCACCGACCGGCTGGCCTTACGACCACGCCGAACCCTGTTTCGGGCGGCACACCTGCCACATGGGCGTGGTGAAAGCTCTCAAGGCCCTGGCGGCGATCCCGGTCGACCGGCGTTCGCCCGACGTCGTCCGGACGATCGACGGTGGCGTCGACTTCATGCTCAAGCACCACATACACAAGCGCAGCCACGACGTGTCCCGGGTCGCCAAGCCGGGATGGCTCCGGCTGGGCTTCCCACTGATGTACCAGACCGACATCGGAGAGGTCCTGCTCGTCCTCACCCGGCTGGGTGTTCGGGACGACCGGATGACCGAGGCTCTCGACGCGCTGCGGCGGCGTGCCGATGGGACCGGCCGGTGGAGGCTCGAGAGCACGCACAACGACAGACTCGTGGCCCCGGTGGAGACCCAGGGCGAGCCGAGCCGCTGGGTGACCTTGCGCGCGCTTCAGGTGCTCCGCGCGAGTGGCTGACGGAAACGCCCCGGGGGCGGGTCCGACGTCACTAGCCTCTCGACAGGGCACCGATGTCCGAGAACCGCCTCGACCCACCGGAGCACGCCATGAAGCACGCGACCCGCAGTGCGCTCCTCGTCGCCACCGGGTGCCTGGTGGCGACAACCCTCGGCGGGTGCACGCCGCGGCAGACTGCCGTGATGGGCGTCGGGGTCGACGACGACGGCTCTCCGGTCGCCTACGTGGTGGCATGCCGGGACAGCATCGACACCGTCGCGCTCACCGAACCGGGCAAGGCCCTGCTCGGCGAGTGGGGCGCGCCGGACCCGGTCACCGGCACCGCAGCGGTGCGGCTGCGCGACGGAAGCCCCGGCTGGACGGTCTTCAGCGGCGGTGCCCCCGACCTGACGCCCGGCGTCACCTACGAGCTGTCCGGGTGGGAGGACAGCCGGGACGCCGTCACGGCGGTCGAGGTCGAGTTCACCGCCGAGGACCTCGCCGCGCTGCGCCCGGGTGACGTCCGGCGGCGATCCGGTACCGACCCGGCCGGCGATCGACGCTACGTCGTCGAGACGGAGAAGCAGTTCGCCGAGAACGCCTGCGCCCAGCTCGACAGCTGACGGTCAGGGACGCACTCAGGGCGATACCCCATAGCGGGCACGTCCCATCGCAAGGCACCATCAGGACATGGACCCCGCGGCCGCCGACATTCGCGCCCCGGGTGTCCCGTCCCCCGAGGTCCCCTCGGTGGTGACCGATGGCCTGACCCGGACGTTCGGCTCGGTCGTCGCGCTGTCGCAGCTGACCGTGGAGATGCCGCAGGGGGTCGTCGGCCTGGTGGGGGCCAACGGCGCCGGCAAGACGACCATGATCCGCATCCTGCTCGGCCTCCTCCAGCCCACCTCCGGGCGCGCCCGGGTGCTCGGCATGGACAGCACGACGCAGGGCCTGACGATCCGCCAGCTCGTCGGGTACATGCCGGAGCACGACTGCCTGCCCCCCGACGTCTCGGCCACCGAGTTCGTGGTGCACATGGCCCGCATGTCGGGGCTGCCGACCGAGGTCGCCCGCGAGCGCACCGCCGACACCCTGCGCCACGTGGGGCTGTACGAGGAGCGCTACCGCCCCATCGGGGGCTACTCCACCGGGATGAAGCAGCGGGTCAAGCTCGCGCAGTCCCTGGTCCACGACCCCCGCCTCGTGCTGCTCGACGAGCCCACGAACGGGCTGGACCCGGCCGGGCGGGACGAGATGCTCGGCCTGATCCGGCGGATCAGCACGGACTTCGGCATCTCGGTCGTGGTGACCTCGCACCTGCTCGGCGAGCTGGAACGCATCGCCGACCACGTCGTGGTGATCGAGGGCGGCGTCCTCCAGCGGTCCACCACCACGGCGGACGCCACCCAGCTCAGCGGGGTTCTCCTGGTCGAGGTCACCGACCGCGGCCCGGAGCTCGTCGCTCGGCTGCGCGCCGCCGGGGCCCAGGTGGCCGACGACGGCGGCGGCAACACCTTCACCGTCGATCTCGCCGCCGACTGGGCGCCCGTCGCGGTGACGGACGGCGCAGCCGACCTCGGCGTCGGTCTCGTGCGGATGCAGCACCGACGCCATCACCTCACGGAGATCTTCCGACCGGAAGGGGGGACCATCCATGTCCGGCACTGAGCCCGTCGGCCGTGGCGCCTCCCCGCACCGCGCCGCGCCCACGACGACACCGGCCTCCGCGACCGACGACGTCATCCACGACATCGGCTTCCGCCACTACGACGGCGAGCGCTTCGGCCGGGGTTGGGTCGTCCGGTCTCTCCTCGTGGAGACCCTGCGCGGCATCTTCGGTCTCGGACGGCCCGCGCGGGCCAAGGCGATGCCGTGGGTGCTCGTCTCGTTCCTCACGGTTCCCCCGCTGATCATGGCGCTGGTGGTGGTGCTGACGCGCCAGCCCGAGCTGCCCGTCAGCTACTCGCAGTACCCGGCGGGCTTCTGGTTGGTGATCGCGCTCTTCGTGGGCGGCGCCGCGCCGTACTGCGTCTCGCGCGATCTCCGCCACGGCGTGATGCCGCTGTACCTGTCCCGACCGATGGCGCGGACCGACTACGTGCTGGCCAGGTTCGTCGGCCTGTCGCTCGCTGTGTTCGGCGTGCTGGCGCTGGGGGAGACGACGCTGCTGGTGGGCGCGCTGCTCGCCGAACTCCCGGCGGGTGAGCAGATCACCGGCTGGCTGGGCGGCCTGCTGCTGTGCGCGCTCCTGGCGGTCGAGCTCAGTGCGATCACCCTCCTGATCGCGGCGTTCACGCCACGCCGGGGCCTCGGCGTCGCCGCGATCATGACCGGACTCGTGGTGGGCAGCGGGATGGTCGGGATCATCGTCGGGATCTCCGACGAGCAGGGGCTGACGGCCGTCGCGCAGTTCCTTCCGGCGCTCGACCCGTTCACGCTCGTCGACGGGCTGGCTGTGAGCCTGCTCGGGGAGTCCACCTTCCGTCCCTACCCGTTCCCCGACGGATTCGGGGCCACGGCCATCTACCTGGCCGTGTGGGCGGCCGTCGTCGGCGCATGCCTGTTGCTGCTGTTCCGGCGCTACCGGAAGGCGGGGGGCGTGTGAGCACCATCGTCCTGGACCGCACGTCCCGTTGGTACGGCAACGTCGTCGCCGCGAACGACGTCTCGATGACGATCGGCCCGGGCATCACCGGGCTCCTCGGCCCGAACGGGGCCGGCAAGTCGACCCTCATCGCGATGATGGGCGGGTTCCTCGCCCCCTCGGCCGGCACCGTGACGCTCGACGGGGCGCCGGTGTGGCGCCATCCCGACATCTACCGCTCGATCGGCCTGGTCCCCGAGACCGAGGCCATGTACGACATGGTCACCGGCTGGGAGTTCGTCCTGGCGAACGCCCGGTTGCACAAGGTGCCGGACCCCGAGGGATGGGCCCGGATCGCGCTCGAGACCGTCGAGATGACCGACGCCAAGGAACGCGACATCGCCGGCTACTCCAAGGGCATGAAGCAGCGCATCAAGATGGCCACCGCGCTGGTGCACGACCCCGCCGTGCTGCTGCTGGACGAGCCGTTCAACGGGATGGATCCCCGGCAGCGACTGCACCTGATGGACCTGTTGCGCCGGCTCGGGGGGGAGGGCCGCACCGTGCTCTTCAGCAGCCACATCCTGGAGGAGGTCGAGGAGATCGCCGACACCATCGAGGTGCTCGTCGCCGGTCGGCACGCCGCCTCCGGCGACTTCCGGCGCATCCGGCGGCTGATGACCGAGCGGCCGCACGAGTACACGATCAGCTCGAGCGACAACCGCCGCCTCGCGGCCGCGCTGATCGCGGACGGCTGCGCCGACACCGTGCACCTGGCCGGGGCCGACCTCGAGATCAAGACCATGGACTACCTGCGCTTCGTGCACGCACTGCCCCGGCTCGCCCGCGACCACCACGTCACGCTCAACGAGGTCTCGCCCGCCGACGAGTCCCTCGAGAGCGTCTTCAGCTACCTGGTGGCCCGATGAACGCCGTCGTGATGCAGCTGACCCTTCGCGGCCTGCTCGGCCGACGTCGAGCGGTGCTGTTCGTCATCCTCCCCGCACTGCTCCTGCTGCTGGCCGCGCTCGTCCGCTGGGCGACCGGCGGCCTGCTGAGCGGCACGGTCGGGCTCACGAACGAGTTCGCCCTCGGCGCGCTGCTCCCCCTGATGTGCCTGCTCATCGGCACCTCGGTGATCGGCTCGGAGATCGACGACGGCTCCATCGTGTACCTGCTCGCCAAGCCGGTGCCGCGACGGACCATCCTGTTCTCCAAGCTGGTCATCGCCTGGGCCGCCACCGTGGCGTTCGCCGTGATCCCGATCATCGTGGCCGTCGAGATCGCGGGCGACGAGGGCGGCGAGCTCGGGCTCGCCTACGGCGTCACCGCGCTGCTCGGGGGCCTCGCCTACACCGCCGTCTTCATCGCCTTGTCGGTCGTGACTCGCAACGCTGTGATCGTCGGGCTGCTGTACGCCCTGGTCTGGGAGACGGTGCTCGGGGGCTACGTGCCGGGCGTGCGCAACGTCAGCGTCCGCCAGTGGGCGCTGGCCGTCGGCGAGGAGCTCCTCGGCAATCGAGCGCGTGCGGTCGGCGTGAGCTCCGACGTCGGGGTGACGGCCGCCCTGGTCCTCCTCGCCGTCGCCACCGCGGCCGCCATCGTGATCGCCGTCCGCCGTCTGCAGACCCTCCGGCTCAACGTCGGGGACTGACGGCCGATCCCCGGACCGGATGGGGCCCACTGGCCAGCGCGTTGACGGCGGTCCTCGGGCACCGAGAGCATGAGGCGCCCCCGCCCGCTGACCACCATGAGGTGTCACCAGATGTCACTCGCCCGCGCCACCGTTGCACCGGTCTGGCTCCGGTTCTCCGTCCCCATCGCTGCGCTCGCCATGACGGGCAGCGTGATCGGCATCGTCCAGCAGGATGCCGTCTACGGCCGGGAGACCGCCAACTGGGCGGGACAGGCGGTCGGCCAGGACATCGCGAACCTCATCGCGTTCACCGCGCTGCTGGTCCTGGCGTACCTGGCGCGCCGGGGCTCGCTCCGTGCCTACCTGGCCTGGGCCGGTGTGCTCGGGTACAGCGTGTACACCTACGCGATGTACGTCTTCGACGTCCACTTCGGGCCGCTGTTCCTGCTGTGGGTGGCGGTGTTCGGGCTCTCGATCTACGCCCTCATCGGGGCCCTGGCCGCACTCGACCCGGCACAGGTGCGGGTGCGGTTCGGCGACCGGGCCCCGGTGCGCTCCACATCGGTGGTGCTCATCGTCGTCGGCGTGCTCTTCGCCCTGCTGTGGCTGTCCGAGATCGTCCCCTCGATGCTCGCCGGGACGACCCCCGACTCGCTCGTGGTCAGCGGCCTGCCGACCAGCCCCGTGCACGTGCTGGATCTGGCCGTCCTGCTGCCCGCCGCGGTGGCGGCGGGACTGCTCCTGCGCAGGGGCGGGTCGTGGGGCTACGTGCTCGCTCCCGTCGTCCTGCTCACAATGGTCTTCATCGCGGTGGGCATCGTCTCGCTCATGGTGGTCCTGGGCACCCGGGGTATGGGGTCCGACCCGGTGATCGGCGTGGTGATCGGAGTGGTCGCGGTGATCGAGGCCGTGGTGGCGGCTCGGTTCCTCAGGGCCATCGAGCCGGGCGGCAGCCTGGCCGGCGTGCTGCGGCCCCCGAGCGGGGCGTGAGCGTCAGGGCCGCGTGACGAGCACCGGCATCTCCACGTAGTCCCGGCACCGAACGGGCCAGCGCAGCAGGGCCCGCTGGGGCATGGGGACTCGCCGCAGCCCCTCGTCGGGAGCGAGGTCCTGGGGCGGGCCGAGGGTCAGGATCCGGCCGCCCATCAGCATCCGGGCTCCGCCGGCGCGACGGACGTTGCGGAGCCACTCGACGTCCGGGCCATAGGTGAGCGCGACGGTCACGGTGCCATGGTCACCCTCCCCGCGATCCCCGGATCGGAAGGCCAGCAGCGGGGTGTGGTAGCGGCGACCCGATCGCCTTCCGACGTGCTCGAGGTCGACGAGGGAACCGTGGCCGGCGAGCCTGAGCACCACCGGGTTCACCACCCGCCGGTTGAACCGCGTGACCCGTGTGGAGATCGGCATGACGAGCACCTCCGCCGTCACGCTAGCCCACCGGCAGACGCATCGCCGGGCGCTACCCTCACGGGCATGACGTCCTCCCGCGGCCCCCACCCGGTGCCCGACCGGGGCGGCCACGACACACCAGCAGCGGACCCGGCCGACGACGTCGCCATCACGCCTCTGGGCGCCGCGCACGCCGGCGAGGTGCTCACCCTCCAACGGGCCGCCTACGTGCCGGAGGCTCAGCACTACCGGGACCCTGAGCTGCCGCCGCTGACTCAGACGCTCGAGGCCCTGATCGCAGAGCTGGGCTCGCCGGCCGTGATCGCCCTCGGAGCCTGGATCGACCACCGCCTGGTGGGATCGGTCAGGGTGCGGGTGGACGGCCCGGTCGGGCACCTCGGTCGCCTGGTCGTCGTGCCGGACCTTCAGGGCCGCGGCATCGGCTCGGCGCTGCTGACGGCCTGCGAGAGGGCCCTTCCGCCGGCTGTCTGCGAGGTCAGGCTCTTCACCGGCAGCCGGAGCGACCCGACCATCCGGCTCTACGAGCGCTTCGGCTACGTCCGGCAGGGCGAGACGCCGGCGGGGACGCACGACCTGGTCCACCTGACCAAGACCCTGCACTGAGCCGCTCGGGCCACCGGAGCGACCTCGCGGCCGGGATCGCGACTCACGCTTCCCCAGGCTCTACTCTCTGGCTCGTGCGCACCGCCCCGTCCAGCCACGCCGACCTCCTGGACCAGCCGCTGCCCGCGACCCTCACCACGCACCTGGCCAACGGTCGGCTGCAGTCCACGGTGGTCTGGTACTGGCACGACGGCGACCACGTGATGCTCAGCACGATGGCGGAGTTCCACAAGGCCCGGAACCTCACCGCTCGACCCCTCGCGACCGTGCTGGTGTGCGAGCCCGGAGCCAACGGTCGGTGGATCGAGGTACGCGGCACCGTGACGCGCGAGCACGCGGACGCGGCTGACGGACGCACCGCGGCCCTCGCGGACCTGGACACGCTGAGCGTCCGCTACACGGGCGCGGCTCCGTACTTCGGGGCGGTGGTGCCGGCGGAGCTCGCTGCCACCGAGACCCCCGTCACCTTCCGGCTGGAGCCGACCGCCGTCGTCGTCGGGCCCCTCCCGCCTCGCCGCCCGGCACCCGCCGCCGTCGTCGTCGACCCCGCTCCCGTTGTGCTGCCCGACGACGTCGCGGCGCCCGTGACCGCGCTGCCCGCCAGCCATCACGACCTGTTCGATCGCCCCCTGCTCGCCGCGCTGAGCACGCGGATGCCCGACGGCGCCGCCCAGACCCAGCCTGTCTGGTGCGGCCGCGACGACGACGTCGTCGTCCTGTCCACCGCCCTGGAGCGGCGCAAGGGTCGCAACCTCCTCGCCGACCCTCGGGCGACGGTGCTGGTGGTCGACCCGGGTGACAGCAGTCGCTGGATCGAGGTGCGCGGCGACGCCGAGCTGGTCACCACCGGCGCGGTCGAGACGCTCGACGAGCTCACCCGGCGCTACACCGAGCACCCCGCCTACTACGGATACGTCGCACCAGCCGGGCTCGCGGCCGCGGAAACGCGCGTCACCGTCCGGCTGCACCCCACGCGGGTGAACTGCGACGCGATCCACCGCTGATCCGACCGTCTCGGCTCCCGGACGCCGCCCGTACATCTCCCGAGAAACCCCTCCCACCGCAGTTGATCAAGCCCTACTGTCAGATCCGGCCCACGACCGCTGCCTTGGCTCCGGAACGGACCAGTAGACCCCGTCACGAGAGGTGCGAGTCAGTGACCGAGCCGGCCATCAGCGTGCAGAGCCTGCAGTACTCCTACGGCGACCTCAAGGCGGTCAAGGGGATCTCCTTCGACGTCGCCCCCGGCGAGATCCTCGGCTTCCTCGGCCCGAACGGGGCCGGCAAGTCGACGACGATCAAGATGCTCACCGGGCAGCTCCCACCGGGCGGCGGCAGCGCCACGGTGCTGGGCTACGACGTCGGCGCCGGCAGCTCGGCGATGCAGGCGCGGATCGGCGTGTGCTTCGAGGAGAAGAACCTCTACATCAACATGTCGGCCAAGGAGAACCTGGAGTTCTTCGCCGCCCTGTACGGGATCAAGGACCCCGACGCCGAGGGCGTGCTCCGCCGCGTCGGGCTCGCCGACCGGGCCAAGGACCGGGTCAAGACGTTCTCCAAGGGCATGCGCCAGCGGATGATGATCTCCCGCGCCTTCATCAACACCCCTGACGTGCTGTTCCTGGACGAGCCGACCGACGGCCTGGACCCCACGACCGCGGCCGCGATCCGGACCACGATCAAGGAAGAGGCCGACCGGGGGGTCGCGGTGCTGCTCACCACGCACGACATGTTCGAGGCTGACCAGCTGTCCGACCGGGTCGCGTTCATCAACGACGGCGAGATCGTCGCCCTGGACACCCCGGAGAACCTCAAGCTCGCCCACGGCTCCCGCTCGGTGAAGGTCCGCCTGCGGGACGGCGACGGCGTGCGCGAGGAGAACCTGCCCCTGGACGACGCCGCCGCCTCGGCCCGCCTCGCCGAGCTGGCCGCCTCACCGGACCTGCTCACCATGCACACCGAGGAGGCGACGCTGGAGCACATCTTCATCCAGCTGACCGGCCGAGGGCTGGAGGGGTGACCCGGCGCGCGTCCCGCCCGGCGATCATCGCCTCGATCGTCGGCAAGGACTTCAGGGAGTTCTCCCGCGACGGGCTCTACATCTTCCTGTCCATCCTGGGACTCGTGTTCTTCGCGGCCACCTACTACCTGGTCCCGGACAGCGTCGACGAGACGCTCGCCATCGGGGTTCACCAGAGCGACATGGACGAGGTCTTCGACCAGTTCGAGTCGGGCTCCGACGGCCTCGAGCTGGTGCAGTACGCCAGCGCCGAGGAGCTCGCGGCGGCGGTCACCGACGGCGACGAGGTCATGGTCGGGATCGCCTTCCCGGACCGCTTCGTCGACAGTGCCGCCGCGGGCGAGCAGCCGACCGTCACCGTGTACACGGACGCGGCGGTCCCGCCGGAGATCAGCGGCGCCGTGACGTCGATGGTCCGCGAGATCGCCTACGCCCTGACCGGCGACGGCCTGCCCGTCACCGAGCCCGCCGAGGAGAGCATCGTGCTCGGCACGGACCGTGCCGGGGACCAGGCCTCCCTCCGCGACCTGATGCTCCCGATGCTGGTGTTCTTCGTCCTGATGATCGAGACGTTCGCCCTCTCCTCGCTGATCGCGAGCGAGATCCTCAACCGGACGGTCACCGCCGTCCTGGTCACCCCCGCGCGGGTGAGCGACTTCCTCACCGCCAAGACCATCTACGGGACCATCCTCACCGGGGGCCAGGGCGTGCTGCTCCTCGCCGTGCTCCAGGCCTTCACGCTGGCCAACGTGGGGATCCTGCTGGCGACGGTCCTGCTCGGCGCCGTCCTGTTCACCGGGATCGGGATGATCACCGGTGCGGCCGGCAAGGACTTCTTCAGCACGCTCTTCTACAACATGCTGTTCGTCCTCCCGCTGATGATCCCGGCCTTCTCCGTGCTCTTCCCGGGCACGGCCGCCGCGTGGGTGCAGGCCATGCCCTCCTACCCGATCATCGACACCCTCAACGAGGCGATCAGCTACGGAGCCGGCTGGTCCGACGTCGCCGGCTCCCTCGTCGTCGCGCTGGCCTGGGCGGTCGCGGTGTACGTCGTCGGCCTCCTCGTGCTGCGTCGGAAGGTGAGGACCCTGTGAACCTCTCCCGGATCTGGGTGATCCTGCGCAAGGACCTCGCTCTCGGTCCCCGGTCGCCGATCTTCCTGTACGCGGTGGCACTGCCGGTCGTGATGACGGCCGTCTTCCAGTTCGCGTTCGGCTCGCTGTTCGAGCCCGCTCCCCGGATGGCGATCGTGGACGACGGCGACTCGCAGATCACGGCCGAGGTGAGCGAGATGGAGGGCATCGAGCTCACGGTCCTGGACGGCGCCGACGACCTGCGGCGTGGGGTGGAGGCCAACGACTACGACGTCGGCCTGGTGCTGCCTGCCGGGTTCGACGACGCCGTGCGGTCCGGCGAGCAGCCGCCGCTGGAGATGTACGTGGGCGGGGAGTCCCTGGCCTCCAACCGGATGATCCTGAGCGTCACGACGATCGACCTCGTGCGCCAGGTGGAGGGGACCACGCCTCCGATCGACGTGGAGCTGGTCGAGTCCGGGGACGCCGGGCTGCCCATCTCCGTCCGACTGGTGCCCGTGCTGGTGATGTTCGCCCTCTTCGTCGCGGGCGCGTTCGTGCCGGCGTCGAGCATGGTCGACGAGAAGATCCGCGGCACGTTCACCGCGATCCTGGTCACCCCCGCCCGCATCACCGAGGTGCTGACCGCCAAGGCCACGTTGGGCGTCCTGCTGGCGTTCGCGATGTCCCTGGCCACGCTGCTGCTGAACGACGCCGTGGGAAGCAACTGGCCGCACCTGCTGGCCGTCATCCTGATCGGTGCCGTCTTCCTCGCGCTGCTCGGTCTGGTGATCGGCTCGCTGGCCAAGGACGGCGCGATGCTGTTCACGATCGTGAAGAGCAGCGGGATCCTGATCTTCGGGCCGGTGATCTTCTACCTCTTCCCGGAGTGGCCCGAGTGGATCGCGCGGCTCTTCCCGACCTACTGGGTGATCGACCCGATCTGGCGGGTCTCCGTGCTCGGTGAGGGCCTGGGCGACGTCTGGGTGTCGCTCGCGGTCGCGGTCGGCATCGGGGCGCTGCTCATGCTTCTGGTGGTGCGGCTGTCCCGGCGGATGCTCGCCCACACCACCGCCGCGTCCTAGGCCCGCGCGGCACCCGGGCGCCTCACCCGGGATACTGGACGGACCCACCCGCAACCGGACGGAGCACGCCGCGCGATGAGCACCACGAACAGCAGCGAGATCGAGGCCCAGATCCGCCAGATCGAGTCACAGCTCTCCGAGCTCCAGCTCGACCGGTTCACCAACACCGACGCCCACCGGCTGGGCCTGATCCTGCTCAGCTACGCCGTCGAGCGCCTGCTGCCGATCACCATCGACATCACCCGCGGAAGCCAGGTCGTGTTCCACGTCGCGATGGACGGCGCGACGGCGAACAACGACGACTGGGTGCGCCGCAAGACCCGCGCGGTCCAGCGGTTCGCCGAGCCGTCGCTGCTCATCGGCCTGCGACCCCGGCTCACCGGGGGCCGCATCGAGGACGAGGCGTGGTTCGACGAGCGGCGCTACGCCGCGCACGGCGGCTGCTTCCCGATCATGGTGCGCGACGTCGGGATGGTCGCCACCGTGAGCGTCTCCGGACTCGAGCAGACCGAGGACCACGCCCTGGTGGTCGAGGCCCTGCGCGAGCTGCACGCCTCCTCCTGACCTACACCCCGCCCGGCGCCGCAACCTACGTGGCGACGCGGACGCCGTCGTCGTGCGAGCGGATGATCGCGTGTGCCAGCTCGAGCGCCCGGCGACCGGCCCGGGCATGCACCGGGGGCTCGTCGCCGGCCCGCAGGGCGGCGAGCACCGCGTCCACGTGCCGGTCGAAGGTGGTGTGGAAGCTGCGCGCCTGGTCGTTGAAGTAGCCGCCCTCCCAGACGCGGGCGACCTCGTCCCCGGCCCGGGAGAGCACCAGTCGGCGGGTGGTGTCCTCCACGACGCCGCGGCCCAGGGTGCCGTTCACCTCCAGGTGGTGGGTGCCGGGGTAGGCGTAGGAGGTGTCGTAGCTGCCCAGGAACGTCCCGACGGCACCGCCGGCGAGCTCGAGCGCGACGGCGAGGGTGGTGAACACCCCGGGGCGCGCGCCGTCGTACATCTGGGCCATCACCGACGTGATCGGTCCGCACAGGTGCTCGATCATGTCCAGGCCGTGCACCTGGGTCTCGATCAGGTTTGCGTGCGGCGACGTGCCGAAGTTGGGCTCGCCCCCGAAGCGCCAGGTGACGAAGACGAGGTCGCCCAGCTCGCCGGCGTCGATCGCCGCGCGCAGCCGCAGCACCGGCTCGGCGTACCGGTGGTTGAGGTTGATGGCGAAGAACAGGTCGCGCTCGGCCGCCTCGGCGAGCAGGGTGTCAGCCTCGGCCAGGTCGAACACGAGCGGCTTCTCCACCAGCAGCGGCACCCCGCGCCGGATCAGGTGCAAGGTGGGGGCGAAGTGCGCCTCGTTCGGCAGAGACATCGTGACCAGGTCGGGCTGCTCGGCGTCGAGCATCAGGTCCACATCGGTGTAGGGCGTGGTGCCGTACGCCTGGGCGCGCGCCGCCGTCCGGTCGGGGTCGCGTCCGACCACGGCACACAGCACGGTGTCCGTCCGATCGGCGAAGATCCGGGCGTGCTGCTCCCCCCACCCGCCGGTTCCCACGACGGCGACCCGGAGCGGGGTCACCTCCGGTGGGCGGCGCGGGGCGGACGGCGGGGAGAACGTCACCGGAGGCATGCCCCCACCCTGCCCCAGACGACAGTGCTTGACTACGCCTGTGCGGAGCCACCCGGGAACCGGCGGGGCCGAGCGGGGCCCGGCGATCGAGGCGCGCCCGCGCCTGCGGAACCTTCCGGTGCCGGAGCAGACCCTCGCCTGCCTCGCCCTGGGCCTGTGGTGGCGGCACCGTCGGGGTCGGCGGGCGTTGCCCACCGGGGTGGCGCTCTCGGCTGGAGCGCTGACCATCGCGGCCGGCACGGGCCTCGTCGTGCAGGCGTGGCGTGCAGCGGGGGACGTCATGCTCAGCGAGCCGGACGCCGTCGTCAGCCACGGACCCTTCGCCCGCTCCCGGAACCCGATGTACCTGGGCTGGGGACTGATGCACCTGGGGCTTGGCGTGCTCCTGCGGTCCCCCGAGGTGCTGGCGACCGTCCCGCCGGCGTGGGCGTTGCTGCACCGCGACGTGGTGCGCGAGGAGCGCGACCTCGAGGTGCGGTTGGGTCAGGAGTACGCCGAGTACCGACGCGCCGTGCCGCGCTACCTCCGCTTCGGCCCCGGGCCCGGCACCGAGACGTCGATCTCCTTGCCCAGCGAGGCGCCGAGGAGAAGATCGAGGTTGTCGCCGCTCCAGAACCGCCCGGGGTCGAACCCGCTGGCCCGGCGCCCGGGCGGGAAGAGCCCCATCGCCTCGTAGGTGATGGCCACGATCTCGGCGCAGTAGGCCATCTCCGGGTCGCCGGTCGTCCGTCGGCCGAACTCGGGCGCGTGCCCCCGCAGCCAGCGCAGCGCCATCCCGGTGGTGGAGGGGAACGGTGTCCCGTCGAGGCGGGCGATGGTGCGCAGCACCGCATCCTCCATGGCGCGGTCGACGGGGTGGTCCAGCTGGCGCATCCAGGTCCGCTGGCCGTACCGGTGGGTCCAGGTGGTGACGACCTCACGCAGGTCGTGCAGCTGGGCGCCGCGCTGGTGGGCCCCCGACCACAGGTCCTCGAGCGACCGGCCCAGCTCCGCATGCCACATCAGCGGCGGGAGGTCGTCGATCACCACGGCCATCCCCACGTGGTTGACCGGGCTGTTGGTGCTCACCTGGATCGCCCGATCGGCGATCTTCCGGCCGCGGAACAGCCAGATGTCTCCGGTGCGGGTGGCGTCGAGCGCCGCCTCGAGGTCGATCCGGGTCGCGAGCACGCCTGTAGCCTAGGCACGTGCGATGGTGGAAGGTGCTCGGGGTGGCCGCGTTTGCCGGCGTGGCGGCGGGCGGGGTGCTGATCGCGCGGGACGAGCGCCGGCGGCTCGCCTACGCACCGGACGAGATCCGACGTCGGCTCCACGAGCGGCTGGAGCAGGCCGCCGAGCCTTCCGATGGGCTAGCGTCCCCGGAGTGACCGACCCGCTCATCCCCTTCGTCGCCTGGATCGGTCCGCTGCTCCAGCGACCCTTCGACGAGCAGTTCCCTCCCGGCTCCGTCGGCCACGCCATCCTCAGCGAGCTCCGCGAGGGGTGGGGAACCACCGACACCGCCGACCTGCTCAGCGGCCTGACCGAGCGGTACGGTCCCGAGGCCCAGGCCACGGTCGATCACTTCCTCGCGCACCACGTCCGCAACGACTGGGCCGCCACCGGCGAGCGGGAGGCGCAGGAGGGCACGGAGGTCGACGACTTCATCGCCCTGCTCTGGGCCCCGCTCGACAAGGTCGGCTTCGAGTACACGACCACCGGTGACGTCACGGAGCGTCAGTTCTGTGTCACGAGGTGTCCGGTCCGCGAGGCGGCGGTGGCCACCGGGATGCAGTCCTGGATGTACACGCTTGCCTGCGCCACCGACGGACCCCAGTCGATCGGTTTCAGCCCGCACATCGAGTTCCGCCGCACGACCACGCTCATGCAGGGCGACACGAGCTGCGATCACCACTACCGGCGCCGGCCCTGATCACCCGCAGTCCCTGATGCCCGCGCGACGAGCCACCTCCGTCACGGCGTCGAGCAGCGCGGTGCCCTCGACCAGGTCGACGTCGTTGTGGTTGGCGCCGGCGACCTCGCTCTCGAGCACGGTCGCGCCGGCCTCCCGTGCCGCCCGGGCCACCGCCCGGCTCTGCTCGGTCGGCACGATGGTGTCGCTGTCGCCGTAGACGACGGCGATCGGGACATCGAGCCGCACGACGTTGTCGCGAACGGGGAACTTGTCGCGCAGCAGCCAGCCGACCGGCACCCCGTACGTCGCCCGCCCCACGTCAGCGAGCGACGTGAACGGCGAGCGCAGCACCAAGGCGGCCGGCGGGTGCTCCAGGGCGAGCTCGCTGACCACCCCGGTGCCCAGGCTCTCGCCCAGGTAGATGATCGAGGGGGTCGCGACGGGTTCCTGTGAGACGAAGAGGTCCCGGGCCGCCCGCGCGTCACGCGCCAGCCCCGCCTCGGACGGGCTGCCCCGGTTCTCCCCGTACCCCCGGTAGTCGAAGAGCAGAACACCGAAGCCGCGGTCGCCGAGCCCTCGGGCCAGCCCCACCCGCCCGGCACGGTTGCCGCCGTTCCCATGGGCGACGAGGACGCTCGCGGTGCACCCGCCGGACGGCGGCAGGTACCAGCCACCCAGCGCCAGGCCGTCGGAGGTCGTCAGGACGACGTCCTGCGCGCCGGGAAGCACGTCGGTCACCGGGGGCAGGGGTCCCCGATCGGGAAAGTAGATCAGAGCCCGCTGTCCCATCAGCACCCCTCCCACCACGACGAGCAAGACGACCACCGCGGCCGAGAGCAGCAGCAACCGGCATCGGGGCCTGGACCGGGGCGGCTGCGCCATCGGACCAGGATCGCACCCCCCACACCCGGTCGGCTCGACCCTCGCTCAGGCGTGCTCGGCTCCCGCTCGTCCCACCGAGTCGGTCATCAGCGGCACCTGCTGGCCGACGGACCTGGCCCACGTGCGCACCTGGTCGAAGTCGCGCCAGTCGCCGTGCGGGATGTAGCGCTCGAAGATTCCCGCCGCGCGATCGTCGACCCGGCCGCCGAACGTCGCGTGACCGCAGATGCTCAGGCTCCGCAGGGACGGGACGAGGGTGCCGGGGACGGTGGTGTCCAGACCGCAACGCTCTCGGACCAGGGCGTCGCCGGCCGGCGTCCCGCCGATCGGACCGCTGCTGAACAGCCACAGCGGGCGCTCCCGAAGCTGGGAGCGCATCCTGCGCAGGAACCGGAAGCCGTCCCACAACCACTGGTCGTGATAGATCGCGCTCCCCACCACGACGGCGTCGTACGCGCTCAGGTCTCGCACGACGGCCGCAGGATGGACCCGGACGCGCAGGCCGGCCGTGTGCAGCTTGGAGCCGACGGCCTGGGCGATCGCCTTCGTCGACCCGTGCTTGGTCGCGTAGGCAACGAGGACCGTGGCTGCCATGGCGCCGCCTGTCGATTCGCACCGCGACGGTCCACCCGCCGACGATGTCGGACCACCTCTTCTTTCGAGGCTCCCCTGGACGCCTCGACGCCTCAAAGGGACCAAGGTCCTAGATCGACGGCTGGCGTGTCCGACTTGTCCCTAGGCGCCGCCCGGGGCGCATCACGCGGTGCCGGCCCGAGCGTGGCCGCGACCGTCTCCCCCGCCGGCCCGCGCAGCCGTCGCCACCGCTAGCCTGGGCGGGACTACGGACGGCAGGGCGACGCGTGAGACAGCACCAGGACCCACCCGCCGGTGACGTGCGCGCCGTCGGGGAACGGGCGCGCACCAGGGAGGTCCCGTACGCCGTCCTGGGTGCGATCGCGGCCGGGGGTGCGACGGGCGCCGTGGCGCGCTACTCGGTGACCACTGCCCTCCCGCACGGACCGGGCGACTTCCCGCTCTCGACCTTCCTCATCGACGTCTCGGGATGCCTGCTGATCGGGGCGCTGGTGGTCCTGCTCACCGAGGTGATGGGCCGCCCGCACCAGCTCGCCCGGCCCTTCTTCGGCGTCGGGCTGCTCGGCGGCTACACCACGTTCTCGGCCTACACCGCGGAGGCCCTCGCCCTTCTGGACGACGGCTCGACGTCGACCGCCTTCACCTACCTGTTCGGAACCCTGCTGGCGGCCCTCCTGGCCGTCCAGATCGGCGCCGTCGCGACCCGCGCGAGCGTGGCGCACGTACGCAAGGAGCCCAGATCATGACCCTGCTCGGACCGGCCGTACGGCTGACGGTCTATGTCGGCGAGGCCGACCAGTCCCACCATCGCCCGCTCTACACCGAGATCGTGCACCTCGCCCACGCCGCCGGCCTGGCGGGGGCCTCCGTGTTCCGCGGCTTCGAGGGCTTCGGCCGCTCGAACCACATCCACACCACCCGCATTCTCAGCCTCAGTCAGGACCTCCCGGTCGCCGTGGTGATCGTGGACACCGAGGAGAAGATCCGCGCCTTCCTGCCTCAGGTCGAGCAGATCGTGACTGCCGGCCTGATCACCGTGGACCGCGTCGAGGTCGTGCGGTACGTCGGGGGCGACGCGTGACGTTCCTGCTCGTCGCGCTGGGAGGCGCCGTCGGCGCCCCGCTGCGCTTCCTGGTGGATCGCTGGGTCCAGATCCGGACCGACTCGGTCTTCCCCTGGGGGACGCTGACCGTGAACGTGACGGGTTCCTTCGTGCTGGGCGCCCTGCTGGGGGCGGCGGCCGGTGGTGGCGTGCCGGACGGCGTCGTCGCAGCGGTGGGCATCGGGCTCTGCGGGGCGTTCACCACCTACAGCACCTTCGGCTACGAGACGATCCGGCTGGCCACTGATGGGGCCCGCCGGATCGCCCTCGCGAATGCACTCGTCAGCGTGGCCGCCGGTCTGACCGCGGCCTGGCTCGGCGTGCTCCTCGGCGGAGCCGCCTGGCCGGGCTGACCCCTCCCGCCCGCTCACTGCGGGTGGGTCGCCTCCAGCACATCGGACATGAGCTCGGCGAACCTGACCGGGTCGTCGAAGTGGGCCCGGTGCCCGCCCTGCTCGAAGGTGACGAGCTCCTTGACGGGGGCCCGGAGCATCTCGAACCACTCCCGGGCCAGGACGTCGCGGCCCTCGGCCTCGTGTGCGCCCTGCACCAGGTAGACCGGCACCTCGAGGCTCGGCACCTGGGTCCGGAAGTCGATCCCGAGCAGCTGGGGGTAGACCGCCGCGTAGGTGTCGGCCAACCCTGCGCCGGCACGGATCTGCTCGGTGAGCGTGTACTCGCCCACGAACAGGTTGGCCGGGTACTCGGTGCGCCCGTCGTACTCATCGGCCCGCGGGTAGTCCAGCCACTCGGGGTTGGTCGAGAGCACGATCGGGTAGAGCATCGCGTCGTCGTACGGGGGCGGGCCGATCTCGCGCAGGCGGTCGGCGAACGCCCGGTCGCCGGCGCTCTCGGCATAGGCGAGCGACTCGGCGTACATCAGCTCGTCGGTCGCCCGCTGGCTGACCATCTGCCCGACCCCGACGAAGGCGTGGAACAGGTCGGGTCGCTGCTGCGCCGCCAGCACCCCGAGGGTGGTCCCCCAGGAGTTGCCGACGAGGTAGACGCCGGAGGTGTCGAAGCGCTCCTTCAGGTACTCGGTCACCTCGATGGTGTCGGCGACCAGCTGGTCGACGGTCAGCGTCTCGATCGGCTCGCGCACGTCTGCCGACCGGCCCGTGCCGCGCTGGTCCCAGGTGGCGACCACGAACTCCTGCTCGAGCCGCTCGCCGCCGAACCGCATGGCACCGACGGCGGTCCCGCCGGGACCACCCTCGAGGAAGAGCAGGACGGGGGCGTCGACGTCCGCGCCGCGGATCATCAGGGACTGGTCCACGCCGCCGACCGGGATCGTGACGAGCTCGGCGATGCTGCCGGGCAGCGGCCGCCCGTCGGCTCCGAGCACGGGTTCGGTCGTCGCTGGTCGCACCAAGGCGGCGGCCGTGAGGAGGACGACGAGGGTCGCGGCCATCAGACTTGCCGTGCGGAGGGCGCGACTGGCCCCGGCCCTGAGGGAGGCCGCCGGCGTGCGCTCCCGGACTGCCGCCGCGGCCCACAAGGCCGCGACGGCCATCGGCAGCAGGATCACGAGCGCGTCGAAGCCTCGTCCCGCGATCACCGCGGCGATCGCGCCGATGCTGTCGAACCGGAGCGCGTCGACGGTCGGCCCATCGGCGCCGAGCCGGACCAGCTCGAACACGCCCGCGAAGGTCATCGGCGCGAGCACCGCACCCCAGCGGGAGCGGAGGAGCCAGCCGGCCAGGGCCCCGGCGGTCACCGCCGCGAGCAGCGCGGAGACCGACTGCCCGGTGGTCATCGGACCGCGGGGCATGACCAGCCCGATCGCCACGCCGGCGACCAGGGCGGGGAGGAGCGCGGCCGCAAGCCTGCGGCCCCGGGACGTCGGCGTCTGCTGCGTGGCGGCGTCAGTGACGGAGATCGTGCGGTCGATGACGGCCATGTCAGGACCTCTCGGCGGGAAGGCGGGCGGCGGTCCACACGGCGAGCACGAAGCCGCTCACCAGGGCCAGCACGCCGAGCAGTGCCGGGAGCACGACGGCACGGGCCACACCCGGAGCGAGGTCGTCGCCGATCGCCAGTGCGCCGTCCGCGGAGGCGTCGGACCCGACCACGAAGCTCCCGGTGCGCTCGGTGGTGAACAGCCCGACGGCTGATCCCACCCGACCCCCTTCGCCTCGGGAGTCGAAGGTGCCGGGCACGTCGTACCGAAGGTCGGTGCCGTAGGCACGGACCGGGACACCCGCCCCGTCGGGCCCTGTCACGTCGATCTGCTCGGCGCTGGGCCGGGGCTCGTCGCCCTCGTAGTAGACGACGTGCGGACCGGTGCTGGTGATCGAGACCGAGACCTCGCCGGGGATGTCGACTCGGACGAACTCCTCGGGGCGCTGGATCTGGTCGAGCACGGCGGTCGCGCCCCACAGGCCGGCGGCGCTGACGCCGACGACGGCGAGAAGTGCCGCGATGGTGAAACCGAGCCGCCGCCGGCGGGGTGCCGCCGGCTGGTTGGGCTGGATGATGGCGGACATGGGTGGGTCCTTCCTGAGCTGTGTCGATCGGGTCGCTCACCAGGCTGCCGCGATGGACGTCCCGCGTCGTCGGGCCCGGGATCGGACTCTGCGGGGGCCCGGGGCCCCAGAGCGCCGGGCGGTCCTCCGTCCCGGGACGGAGGCGGCGGTGGGTCCGAAGGCCGATGCCCGAGGGCGGGGGCGCTGACTAGCGTCATGGGGGTGGATGGCACCCTGACCAGACTGAGAGCGATGGACGCCCGGCGACCCTGGGTGCTCGACTCGGCGCTCGCGCTGCTCCTGCTGCTGGGGGCGATCCTCACCACTTCGGCACCCAGCCACATCTCCCGGCCGCCCGACGCCACCATGTACGCGCTGGCGTTCCTGGCCGCCGCCCCCTTCGTGCTCCGGCGCCGCGCCCCGCTCGCCGTCCTGCTCATCACCTCCGCCCCCGTGATGGCCCTGATCGTGCTCGGCTACTCCACAGCCCTGGTCGGCGCCGGCCTGTTCCTCGCCGCCTACACGGTCGCGGCGTGGAGCACGATGCGGGCCACCCTGATCGCCGCCGGCTACGTGCTCGCGATCCTGGTGTCCCTGACGGTCCTCGTGCCGTGGGAGATGGGCCCGGCCGAGCTGATCACGAACGGCGCCGTGTTCGCCGGGGCGCTCGGCCTGGGGCGGGGCACCCTGACCCGGCGCACCAACCTGGTGCTGCTGGCCGAGCGCGCCGAGCTGGCCGAGCGGGCCCGGGTCGAGGAGGCTCGCCGCGCGGTCAGCGACGAGCGGCTGCGGATCGCCCAGGAGCTGCACGACGTCGTCGGGCACACCCTGGGTGTCATCGCGCTGCAGGCCGGCGTCGGGGCACACGTGATCGACGCAGACCCGGCCGAGGCGAAGGCCTCCCTGCTCTCGGTCCAGGCGACCAGCCGCTCGGCCCTGACCGAGATCCGGCGGATCCTCGGCGCGCTGCGCAGCGACGAGTCGGACCCCAACTACCAGGCCCCTCCCGGCATCGAGGCTCTCGACCGGTTGGCCGCCGACCTCACCGAGGCCGGCCTCCCGGTCGAGATCCGCACCGAGGGCGAGCCCGCCGTGCTCCCGTCGGCCCTGGACCTGACCGCCTACCGCGTGGTCCAGGAGTCGCTGACCAACGTGGTCAAGCACGCCGGACCCGGGGCCCGCGCCGCCGTGACCGTGCGTCACGAGCCCGCCGCGATCGTGCTCACCGTCGAGGACGACGGCACCGGGGTGAAGCGCCACGGTCAGGCGCCGGTGGGCCACGGGCATCTGGGCATGCGGGAACGCGTCGCGGTCTGGGGTGGGACGCTGACCACCGGGCCGCTGCCCGACGGCGGCTACCGCGTCACCGCACGACTGCCGTACGGCGAGAGGGACAGCTGATGATCCGCGTTGCAGTGGTCGACGACGAGGCGCTGGTGCGCCGGGGCCTGACCGTCCTGCTCACCATGGAGGCCGACATCGAGGTGGTCGGCGAGGCCCAGGACGGCGCCGGGGCGATCGACCTGGTCCGCCGCACCCATCCCGACGTCGTGCTCATGGACATCCGGATGCCGGGGACGGACGGGCTCGCCGCGACCCGCACGCTGACCGCCGATCCCGCGACGGCCGCGACCAAGGTGCTCATCCTGACCACCTTCGACCTGGACGAGCACGTGTTCGCGGCGCTGCGGGCCGGCGCCAGTGGGTTCCTGCCCAAGGACACAGCGCCGGAGGAGCTGCTCCACGCGATCCGGGTCGTGGCCGGCGGAGAGGCACTGCTCGCCCCGGCGGTCACGCGACGGCTGGTCGAGGAGTTCGTGCGCCGCTCACCGGAGCCGCCCGTGCGACGACCACCCGGGATGGACACGCTCACCGCCCGCGAGCTCGAGATGCTGCGCGCGGTGGCCCAGGGGCTGTCCAACGCCGAGATCGCCGAGCAGCTCTTCGTCAGCTACGCGACGGTGAAGACCCACGTGAGCAGCCTGCTGACGAAGTTGGACGTCCGGGACCGGGCCCAGCTCGTCGTGCTGGCCTACGACACCGGGCTCGTCGTGCCCGGGGAGCACTGAGGCTCACCGCGGGCGGACCGGGCGGGCGCGGCGGGCCCTGAGGGACGCCTCGGTGCGACGGCGTCGCGCTGCACGTCTCGACGACCGCCACGAGCGCCACCGGCGGCCGAGGCGGTGCAGCAGCCCGGCCAGTCCCCCCGCGGCGCGCACCCGGACCGCCGGTCGCGCCGGGGTCCGGCCGGCCCTGTCCAGCGCGGCGACCGCCTCCAGGTACGCCCGCGGGTCGCCGCCGAGGTCCGGGTGGTGGCGGCGGGCGATCCTGCGCAGCGCACGGCGGCGCGCCGCGTCATCCACCCGCGACCCCGCTCAGTGCACCCGTGGGCTGCGGCTGGACCGGGACGCGACCCGGAGCCGGACCCGGGTGGTCAGGTCGTACCGCCCGCTGGTCCTGGCGGCCTGCCGGGCGACCTCGGTGCAGACCCGGCTCACCTCGGCCAGGTCGGCCTCCTGCCGCACGGTCGCCACCATGGAGACCACCAGCTGGCGTCGGTGCTCGACCAGCTCGCCCTTGGCGCCGACGATGTCCGGCGTCCCGTCCGTCAGGGCCCGCGCGGCGCCGTCGGCCAGCGCGGAACCCTCGAGCAGAAGGCGCCCGCCCTGCGCGTCGCCCGGCATCGAGAGCTGGTCGACCCCGGAGCGCCGGAAGTGAGCCGCCAGCCAGGCGCCACCGATCGCGATGAGCACCAGGCCGCCGATCAGCAGCACCACCGTCCACCACCCGGCCTCGGTGACGTCGTCGGACAGGCCGAACGACAGGGCTTCCGGGGACCACCACCCCTCGGGCAGGAGGTCGAGCACCCAGACCACGACCCACGCGGCGGCCGCCAGGAGGACGATCCCGAGCACGATCACGAGCACGCGGTCCAGCGCGAACGTTCTGCGGTTCATCGGGCGCTCCTCTCGAACCGGGGCGTCGTCCTGACGTCGATGCGCGGCGCCGAGAGGGCGGAGAGCCGCTCGCGTACGGCGGCTGCGGCGGCCTCCTCCACCTCCGGAGTGGTGGTCTCGACGTGGACCACGACCCGCTTGCTGCTTGCCCGGGCACGTGCCGACAGCACGCCGTCGCAGCGCTCGGCCGCAGACGCGGCCACCCGTTCGAGATCGCGGTGGCCCATCCAGATGCCGGCGGTCTCGCCGAGCCGGATGCCCGCACGACGACCGGGCTTGAGCGCTGTCACCAGCAGCCACAGGCTGAGCAGGCCCACGAGGACGGCGACCACCGCGGCGCCCGGCTGGGGGGTCACCACGGCCGGGCCGGTCAGGAAGGGCGTGAGCACCGGCTCGGCGTCGGTCACCCAGCCTGCCCGGACGGCGCCGTCGAACAGGGCGAAGATGCCGAGGACGGTCAGGAGCAGCGCCAGGATCATGCCTACCCAGCCGATCGCGGCCGGGCGCTTGGGGACCGGGGCGGCGCCGGGTGCGGCCCCGTACTCCTCGTCCGCCCCCGCATGCTCCTCCGCCGTGGTGTCGCGATCACGGTCGGACACCTCCCCCGGCGGCGTGCGATCGGTCCGCGGATCGTCCTGGGCGGTGGTCACTGGACCCTCCTTCGTCCGTCGTGCCGGTGGGCCGCGCTGCTCGGCACCAGGCTGCTCACCGTCACGTCGACCCGGTCGATGGTCTTGCCGGTGGACTCACCGAGCCGTCGCATGACCTCCGAGCGCACCCGGCCGGCAACGACTCGCGCCTGCGCGTCCCAGGCGACGGCGATGCGCAGGTCGAGCCGCACACGGTCCCCCGCCGACTCGACGGACACCTGGGGAAGCGAGGCCGCGAGCGCGGAGAGCGCCTCGGGGCCGAGGCTCTCCTCCTCCACACCGGGGACCTCAAGGGCGAAGCGCCGGGCGAGACGCTCCATCGCGCGATCGGCGATGGTCGTCCGGCCCCTGGGCCGCTCGGGCGTCGTCTGATCGGCCGCCGTCGGGTCGGACGTCGTGGGGCTTGACGTCGACGTGCCTGCGCTCGACGTCGTGTCCGTCGCCGGCTCAGCCATTTCTGCCGCGGAAGAGGCCCGGTACGTCGAGGTCGCCGCCCAGCTGAGCGCCGATGACGAGCCCGACCAGTCCGAGCACGAGAGCGAGCAGGAAACCGAACCAGCCGCCGATGATCCCGGCGATGGCCAGCAGCAGGCCTGCGAGCAGGCCGATGGAGCCCTTACCCATAGTGAACCTCCGATGTGCCCTCATCAGGGCCGTCGTCAGGATGGACCACGTCGTCGATCACCACGTCGACCCGACCGCTCACGAGCCCGGCGAGCGCGGCGCGCACGGCTCGGGCGGCGGTGTCGACGGGAGTCGGGTAGACGACGGAGACGTGAACCTCCACGTCGTCTCCCTTGAGCCGGACGCCTGGCACCCGGCGCCCCGGCATGTGCGTCCCGACCGCCGAGCTCTCGTGCAGCCGGACGTCCGGGACGCCGCGCACCGCGTCGGCGACCGCCTCGGCGACCGCCTCGCTGGTGTTCGGGGCGCTCGAGCTCACTGCACCCGTGGCTTCTGCTCGTCGCTGGTCTCACCCTGGTCGTCGCCGGGGATGAAGATGTCCAGCACGGCGACGTTGACCTCGGTGACCTCGAGGCCGGTCATCCGCTCGACGGACCGGATGACGTTGCGGCGGATGCCCTCAGCGACGTCCGCTATGGCGACGCCGTACTCCAGGACGACGTCCACGTCGACGGCGGCCTGACGTTCGCCGACCTCCACGCTCACGCCCTGGCCGTGGGTCTTGCCCCCTATCCGTTCCCTGACGGCACCGACGGCGCGCGCCGCGCCACCACCGATGGCGTGCACACCGTCGACCTCGCGGGTGGAGATCCCCGCGATCTTGGCGACCACGCCATCAGCGATGGTCGTGTTCCCCTGGTCGGTGATGAGGGTGCTCTCACCGCGGGTCTCGACGGCACTGCCGCCCTTGCGTGACTGGCTCGGGGTGCTCTGCGACATCAGCCATGTCCTTCCGCTCTTGACTCGTTCATGAGGATCTCTTCAGCCTCACCCGGAGTCCGCAAGCCCGCAACACCGGGGTCTCCCGCCCGTCCCACGACCGTCCCAAATGGGGACATGTGCGGCTCAGCGACGTCCGACGGCCTCCAGGGCCAGCCCCGCTGCGGCGATCTGGCCGTCCGTGTCGGCGGCACTGGACACGCCGTCGAAGTCCCCGCGGAGGGCCTTCAGGGCGGTGCGCTCGGCGTCGATCTCACGCCGGGTGCGCACCCCGATCCGGCGGAGCACCTCCAGCGGCGGGCACCACCCCTGGATGGCGTGCTGAAGCAGGAAGGCGGGGACGAGCGCGCCGAGCAGCAGCCACCGCCTGGAGTGCGTAGCGGCCAGGACGAGGCTGATCAGGGCGAGCCCGCCGGCGTTGACCTCGAGCATGCGTTCGATGTCCCACTCCCGGTCCAGCTCGTCGAGCCGGTGACTGATGGTCCTCGGCGTGGCGCCGACGTAGCCGGCGACGTCGAGCAGGCGCTGATCGTCGAGCTCGTCGTTGATCTCGTCATCCGTGTGGCTGCGTACCCGGTCGAGCTCTTCCATGGCGGCGCTCCTTCGTAGGTCCTTCTCGGAGGCTACGGAGCGCCGCGCGCGCCCGCACCCGCTCCCGGCTCGACCGGTGTCTCGGCCGACCTGGGGTGTCGGACCCGCCGACTATCGTGCCGCGCAGGGTGGCGCACCGTGGAGAGGGAAGCGGAGGGGCGATGAGATACGGGGTCGAGGTCGTCCCGTTCGGCCAGTACGCGGAACCCGGCCCGGTGGTCGAGCTGGCCGTGGCCGCCGAGGCGGCCGGGTGGGAGGCCCTGTGCATCTGGGACCACTGCCACTTCTGGGGCGGCGTCGGCGACCCCTGGGTCACGCTGACGGCCGTGGCGGCAGCCACCAGGCAGCTCCGCCTGGTGACCGACGTGGTGCCCGTCCCGCGCTACCGCCCCCATCTCCTGGCCCGCTCGCTGCACGCCCTTGACGCGTTCAGCGGGGGCCGGGTCGTCTTCGGGGCCGGGCTGGGCGTCGAGGAGGACCTCTTGCCGCTCGGTGACCACGCCGACGACAAGACGCGAGCCGCGATGACCGACGAGGCGCTCGACCTGATCATCCGGTGGTGCCGGGGCGAGACGGTGGAGCACCACGGCGAGCACTACCGGTCGGACGGCACGCAGATCGCCGCCGGGTCCGTCCAGGAGCCCGGGATGCCGGTCTGGATCGGCGGGTGGAGCCGTCCCGCACTGCGCCGCGCGGCCCGATGGGACGGCTGGATCGTGTCTGCAATCGACGAGCACCAGAGCGTGTGGTTCGGACCGGATCGCCTCGCCGACTCCGTCGCGTACCTCCAACACCAGGGGGCGGGGAACGGGTTCGACGTCGCGGTCAACGGCACAACACCGGCCGGCGGCTCCACCCTCCCCGCGGAGTACGCCGAGGCAGGGGCCACGTGGTGGTTCGAGTCGCTGTTCGGACTGCGCGGGTCGCACGACCAGCTGCGCGAGCGCGTGGCGGCCGGGCCTCCGCGCTGAGGCAGGGCCGGCGCGCCCAGGTCGGCTGAGACGCCGGGCTCGGCCCACCAGGACGGCCCCGGGGGGCGGGCGCGTGCAACGCCCAGTAGCGTGGAATACTGCGAGTCGCCGCTCGTGTTATACCCCCTGGGGTATCCCGAGATGGGCCCCGACCGACGACACCACACGAGGAGCTTCATGTCCACCGTCACGCTGACCGGCGACAACTTCGAGCAGACCATCACCGACAACGGCATCGTGCTCGTCGACTTCTGGGCCGCATGGTGCGGACCGTGCCGCATGTTCGCGCCCATCTTCGAGAAGGCTTCCGAGCAGCACACCGACATCGTGTTCGGGAAGGTCGACACCGAGGCGGAGCAGGCACTCGCCGCTCAGGCCGGCATCACGTCCATCCCGACCCTGATGATCTTCCGTGACTCGATCCTCGTCTTCTCCCAGCCCGGCGCACTCCCGGGCGAGGCGCTGGAAGACCTGATCGGCCAGGTCCGGGCGCTCGACATGGACGAGGTGCGGGCGACCATCGCCGCGCACGACGACGAGCACGCCCACTCCCACTGAGCACCGTCGAGCACAACCGGAGCCGATCATGACCTACGGCACGTCCACGACCGTCGGGCTCCCGTTCGACGAGGCCGTCACGGCAACGCGTGACGCGCTCGCCGAGCAGGGGTTCGGCGTGCTCACCGAGATCGACATGTCGGCCACCCTGAAGGCCAAGCTCGATGTCGACGTCCCCCGCCAGGTGATCCTCGGGGCATGCAACCCGCCCCTGGCGTACCGCGGGCTCCAGGCGGAGGAGTCCATCGGACTCCTGCTGCCCTGCAACGTCGTCGTGCGGAAGCTCGACGACGGTCACACCTTGGTGCAGACCCTCGACCCGCAGGTGATGGTGAGGCTCACCGAGAACCCCGCTCTGGCCGAGGTGGCCGACGAGGCGGCTGTCCGGCTGGCGAAGGTTCTCGAGAGGGTCGGCGGCCTGCAGGCAGGCGGATCCGGCGCCACGGTCTCGCCCGACACGGTCGGGATCTGACAGAGGCATACCCCCCGGGGTATAGTCTGAGCATCCCGATGACGCTCTGAGGAGACACCCATGTGCAGCCCCGCCCGTTGCCGAACCTGCGGCAAGATCACCTGGTCTGGCTGCGGCATGCACGCCGACGCCGTCATGGCCGGCATTCATCCTGGCGAGCGCTGCACCTGCCGCTGACGCAGAGCGCCGTCCCGCCGCACGCACAGCCGACTGGGGAGACAGACCCGCATCATGTGCGGGTGTGTCTCCCCAGTCCCGCGGAACCTGTCTAGCTGAACCTGTCTAGCTGAACCTGTCTAGGTGTCGAGGCCCAGAGCCTCGATGGTCCGGTCGGCCACCGATTCGGGCGGCTCGTCGACGGCGACGATCACCCCGTCCTCGCCCGCGATCAGGGGCTCCAACGCGGAGAACTGAGAGGGCAGCAGCGCCGCCGGCATGAAGTGATCCGTCCGGGTCGCGAGCCGGCTGCCGATGAGCTCGGGATCGGCGGTGAGGTGCACGAACCGGACCCGTCCCTCAGCGCGGCTGAGGATCGCCCGATAGGCGGCCTTCAGCGCGGAGCAGGTGAGCAGAGTGCTCCGCCCGGCCCGCGCCTCGGCAGTCATCCAGTCACGCATTGCCGCAAGCCAGGGCTCGCGGTCAGCGTCCGTGAGCGGGATGCCGGCCGTCATCTTGTCGACGTTGGCCTTCGGGTGGAAGTCGTCGGCCTCCGCATACGGCCAGCCGAGCCGGTCGCGCAGCAGCAGGGCAAGCGTGGTCTTGCCCGACCCGGACACCCCCATGATCACGATGTGCTGTGCGGAGCTCACCCGTCCAACTCTGGCCCACGACGGAGACCGGTCGCCACCCCGCCCGGAACGCGGCCCGGCCGGGAGGCGCCTCTCCGTCGGGCCCCGGACAGTCCGTGGCGATCCCCGTCCCGACTAGACTCGGCCCGTGATATTCAAGGCCGTCGGCGAAGGGCGCCCCTACCCGGACCATGGACTGACCACGCCGAAGGACTGGGCGCAGGTCCCCCCGCGTCAGGTCCGGCTCGATGAGCTGGTCACCACCAAGCGGACGCTGAATCTCGACTCGCTGCTCTCCGACGACTCCACCTTCTTCGGCGACCTGTTCGCCCACGTCGTCCAGTACAAAGGGGTCATGTACCTGGAGGACGGGTTGCACCGCGCGGTCCGCGCGGCGCTCCAGCAGCGCCCGGTGCTCCACGCCCGCGTGCTGGTGGTGGACTCCTGATGGCGGCCCTCACTCCCGAGCAGCAGCGCGCGCTGCGTCGTCGGCGTAAGCATGAGCGCCAGGCCGTCGTCTTCGGCTCCCTGATCGCCGCCCTCGCACTCGCTGGGCTGGCGGCGACCGCGATCTACACCGGGGCGATGGATGCTCCGTTCCTGGCCCGCGAGTTCACCTCCCCCCCACCGGAGGAGGTCGCAGCGATCCCCGACCCGCCCTGCATCCCCCCCGAGACCCTCCCGCTGGCCCCCGAGACGATCTCGATCCGGGTCTACAACGCGACCGATCGGGTCGGCCTGGCCGGTACCGCCGCCGACAGCCTCGCGGAGCGGGGATTCGTGATCCTCGAGACGGCGAACTACCCGGTGGAGATCACCACCGGGGCCCGGATCTCCTTCGGTGAGGAGGGCATCGCGGCCGCGTACACCCTCGCCGGTCACATGGAGACCGGGATCCCGGCCCTCATCCTGGACACCCGGACCGACGCCAGCGTGGACCTGGTGCTCGGCGAGACCTGGGACGGCCTCATCGACGCGACGACGGTCCCGCTCGACCCCACGTCGCCCCTGGTACCCCTGCCCGGCTGCCTCCCCCTGGAAGAGGCGCGGGTCATCGCCGTTCCCGGCCCGACGGCGTCGCCCGCGGCCCCCGAGGGAGAAGAAGGTGGCGACGCCCCCGCGGAGGGGGACGCCGCCACCGAGGAGTGACGCTCAGGCCTTGACGGGCTCTGCAGTGTCCGCGTCCGGATCGGCGATGACGGCGACCGGCTGACCCTCGAGCTCGGTGCCACCCGGCACCGAGGCCGGGCTGGCCGGCTCCTGGTGGGTCCCGCGCCACCGGGCGACCGCGCGCATCAGGTGGTAGATCCCGATCGCCGCAGCGGTGCCGAGCGCGATGCCGCCGAACTCGAGATCACCGGCGATCCAGGTGAAGTTCGCGATCCCGATGATCAGCGCGACGGCGGCCGTGGTGAGGTTCACGGGGTCGGAGAAGTTCACCTTGTTCTGGACCCAGATCCGGGCACCGAGGATGCCGATCATCCCGTAGAGGACGGTGGTCGCACCGCCGAGCACCCCGGCGGGGATGGTCGCGATCAGTGCACCGAACTTCGGCGACAGGCTGAGCACGAGGGCCGTCGCCGCGGCCACCCAGTAGGCGGCCGTGGAGTACACGCGGGTCGCGGCCATCACACCGATGTTCTCTGCGTAGGTCGTGGTGCCTGAGCCGCCGCCGCTGCCGGCGAAGGTCGTGGCCAGGCCGTCCGCCAAGAGGGCGCGCCCGATCACCGGGTCGAGGTCCTTGCCGGTCATCGCCGCCACGGACTTCACGTGACCGACGTTCTCTGCGATGAGCACGAAGACGACGGGCACGAACAGGCCGAGCACCGAGAGGTTGAAGGTCGGGGTGGTGAAGTGTGGCAGGCCGATCCACCCGGCGTCGCTGAGGGTGCTGAAGTCGACCTCGGCGCGGATCATCGCGACCAGGTAGCCCACCACGACGCCCACCAGGATCGCCAGACGACCGAGGATCCCGCGGAAGAACACTGAGATCAGGATGATCGAGAACAGGGTGACCAGGGCGGTGATCGGAGCCTGCTCGAAGTTCATCTTCGCGACCGGGGCGAGGTTGAGGCCGATCAGGGCGACGATGGTGCCCGTCACCACCGGAGGCATGACGATCTCGATCCACCGGTAGCCGGCCAGGTGCACGACGACACCCACCACTGCGAGCAGCAGACCGGCGACGACGACGCCGCCCAGCGCCGCCTCGATGCCGTTCGACGCGGTCGCCGCGAGGATCGGCGCGATGAAGGCGAACGACGAGCCGAGGTAGCTGGGCAGCCGGTTGCCGGTGATCAGCAGGAAGAGGGCGGTGCCGATCGCGGAGAAGAACAGGGTGGTCGCGGGGGGCAGGCCGGTCAGGATCGGGACCAGGAACGTGGCGCCGAACATCGCCACCACGTGCTGCATGCCGATGCCGATGGTCCGCGGCCAGCTGAGCCGCTCGTCGGGCCCCACGACCGCGCCCGTGCCGACCCGCCGCCCGTCTCCGTGCACCCGCCAACCGATACTGCTCATCGCGTGACTCCCTTGGTCCGGGGCCCGCTGCGCATGGCGCAGGAGCTACGCCACCGGTGACCCGGACGAAGACTAGCGATCCCACCCACGCGTCGGCAGCGGTATGGGATGCTGAATCGGCGTGTCGACCATCCCACCGACCGCGGGCCCCAGGAGGAATCGTGAGCGACCAGAACCCGACTTCACCCGAGTCGTCGGGACCGTCCAACACCGAGCAGCCCAACACCGAGCAGCCCAGCACCGGGCAGCCGGCAGGCCAGCAGCCGTACGAGCAGCCCTATACCCAGCCGTACGCACAGCAGCCCTACGGCCAGCAGCCGTACGCACAGCAGCCGTACGGGAGCCAGTACCCGCAGCAGTACCCCGCGCAGGGGTATCCGCAGGCGCCGCCTACCAACTCCATGGCGATCGTGACCCTCATCGCCGGGATCGCCGGTCTGACGATCGTGCCGTTCATCGCGTCGATCGTCGCCGTCATCACCGGGCCGATGGCTCGCAAGCAGATCGCACAGACGGGCGAGGGAGGCGGGGGCATGGCCACCGCCGGCATCGTGATGGGCTGGATCGGCGTCGGCATCGCCGTCGTCGGCATCGTGCTGGCGATCCTGTTCTTCGTCGTCTTCGCCGCCGCCGTCACGACGACGAGCACCTACTGAGCCACCGCGTCGGGTGACCTCCCGCCCTGAGGCCCGGCGGCCGGTCGGCCTCTGGGTCGCCTTCGGGGCCGTCCACGCCTGGCTGGCCTTCCTGGGCGTCGTCGTCGCACCGGCGAGCTCGTTCCACGACGTCGACCTCTACCGGTACTGGATGTTCGTGGGCCTCTACACGGACCAGTGGCCAGTGCTGGACACCGCGTGGGTGTATCCGGCCGGTGCCATGGTCCCCATGCTGCTGCCCGCGCTCACGGGCGCGACCACCACCGTCGGGTACGCCATCGGCTGGTGCCTGATGGTGACCCTGCTCGACGCGGGGGCGACCGTCGCGCTGCTGCGGCACCGGGCGGGCACCGACGGCACCCCGCGCACGACGGGAGCGTGGTGGTGGCTCGGCTTCCTCCTCCTGCTGGGGCCGGTCGCGATGGGGCGGCTGGACGGCATCGTCGCGCCGCTCATGGTCCTCGCGCTGGTCGCCGGGCTGCGCCATCCGCGCGCGGCCGCGCTGCTCCTCGCGGCCGGTGCCTGGATCAAGATCGCCCCGGGGGCCCTGCTCCTCCCGCTCGCGGTGGCCGTTCGCAGGCCGGTCCGGGATGTCGTGGTGCCCGCGTTGGCCGTGTCCGGCGTCGTCGTCGCGGTGGTCACCGTTCTGGGCGGCGGGCGGAACTGGCTCTCGTTCCTGTCCACCCAGCAGGGCCGGGGTGTGCAGGTGGAGTCGGTCACGGCGACCCCCTGGGTGATCGCCTCGCTCTGGCGCGACGACGTGTCGGTCGGCCTCAACGATGCCCTCGTCACCTGGGAGGTCAGCGGGCCGGGAACCGTCGCGGCGACACAGGTGCTCGACGTCGTGCTCGTCCTCGCGGTGGGGGCGGTGGCGGCCCTGCTCTGGCGCGCCCGCCAGGAGGGCCGGGCCGTGGCGGCGCTGCTCCCGGGAGCCCTCGCCCTGCTCTCGGTGCTCATCGTGGCGAACAAGGTGGGCTCACCGCAGCTCCTCGCCTGGCTGGCGGCCCCGGTGGCCGTGCTGCTGACGGTGACCTCCGACGTCGGACGCTCGTGGCTCCGCCCCGCCGCCGGGCTCCTGCTCGCAACAGCCGCGCTCACCCAGGTCGTGTTCCCGTGGGGCTACACCAGGCTGCTCTCCGGCGATGCGCTGGTCACGACCCTCCTGGTCGCCCGAAACGTCGCGCTCGTCGCGGTCCTGACGCTCGCCGTGGTGGGGCTGGTCCGGACCTCCCGGCCGGCCAGCGTCCCGGCCGACGAGCCGGGCTAGTCGGTCGACGTCGATCCGGGGCGTCGACGGATGGGCAGGTCCATCCCTCGGCCGCGCCGGAGCAGGGCACAGGTGCCGTTGACGACGGCGGCGCCGAGGACGGCTACACCGGGACCGGGACCGTACCCGTTCCGGGGACGAGCCCGGCCGGGCGCGAGCGAAGGGACCAGACCTGCCCGACGAGCAGCATGCTGGGGTCACTCGGGACGGCGCCGCACAGCGCCGAGTGGTGGTCCGCTCCGAGCGGGCCGATTCCCCAGTGCTCCGGGGGGATGTCGGCGATGATCTGCACGTCCTCCCGCGGCCCCACGCCGAAGACGGCCGAGGTGGCGGCCCCGCACACCTCGTCGAGCGCCGCCCACTCCTTCTCCGTGATGTTCTTCAGGTCGACGGCGTCGACCCAGTCCCGCCCGAGGACCGCCGCGACGTCGAAGGTGAAGAGGTGCTCGATGCTGTGCGGGTCGAGGTCGCAGTCCGGCGCGGGTTCGTACCCCTTGGGGGTGTACAGGACGCACTGGCGCAGCACACCGGCCATCGTCCCGGACACGAGACGAGTGATCGCCGGCTCGCTGTCCGCGGACGTCTGCGGCTGGAGGAGGCCGTCGGCGTCGGCCCACTCGATGGCACAGACCAGGGCGCGGTAGGAGCCCCAGGTCATCTCCGGGGTCGTGCTGACCACCAGGTTCCCCCCGAATGCCGGCCAGAGCATCACGTCCGGACTGGCGAACGGCTCGACCGCGCCGACCGTATCCGCCAGGCCGGACCACTCCGAGACCAGGGGCACGCACGCGCGCAGACCCATCTCGAAGACGTCGGCGACGAGGAGCCCGTCGTCGTCGACCATCCGGTCGAAGTCCGCGTACTCCTCGCCCGGGAGGGGCACCACGCCGACGATCTCCCAGACGTGGGGCTCGGTGCAGGGGACGACGTTGGTGAGGTCCAGCTGCTGGTCCAGGCCGTTCTTGATGCACTCACCCCCGTCGATGTCGCGCACGTCATCGAGCAGAGAGGAGGTCGGTCCGAACGGCATGCACCCGGTCAGCAAGCCAAGGAGGATCACTGACGGGACGACGCGACGCATGGAGCTTCCCCTGCTGGTGGGCGGCGGTTGCGGGTGCCGGCGACCCGCCTCCCGGAGCGTAGGGCTCTGTGCACCCGGACAACCGTCACTTGGGGGGTGAAACCACGCGAGCCACCGGTCGGCAGCTGACGGGGCGGACCTCGCGAGATCCCGGCTGGCCCTGGGCAGCCGGGACCATTCCCTCATTGCCGCCAAGTCAGTAGGGTCGGCCCGTGCCCGATCGGCAACGCAGGTGAGCCCCGTCGTCGTCGGCGACCCGGGCCCCCGCCCGTCCTGGGACGCGTGGGCACTGGGCATCGCGGCCGCCGTGGCCACCCGCGCCGACTGCACCAGGCGCAAGGTCGGCGCCGTCATCCTCGGTCCGGACCACCGGGTGCTCGCCACGGGATACAACGGGTACCCCCCGGGCCAACCGGGCTGCCTCACCGACGGGGCGTGCCCTCGCGGCCGCAGGTCCTACGACGACCTCCCGGCATCCTCGCCGTACGTGGACGTCGACGAGCCGTGCCAGGCCCTGCACGCCGAGGAGAACGCGGTGCTGCACCTGCCGGGCGGCTCCCGGCTGGGCGCGACCGTGTACGTCACGGACGAGCCGTGCCCCAACTGCCAGCGCTTCCTCGCGGGCGCCGGGATCGCCCGCGTCGTCTGGCCGGAGGGCCAGATCGTCTACCAGACGCCCGAGGTGGCGGCGGCCCCAGCCGGCCGATGACCTCCGGCCGACGGCCGACCCTCCGTCAGGTCCCACGCCGCCCCTCCCGCGATGATTGCCGGAGCGACGACGAGGCCCCCGAACCAGGAAGGCGCGGGGGCCGGTCGATCCGTGCAGAGCGGTAGCGGTGGGATTTGAACCCACGGTGGGCTTTCACCCACACACGCTTTCGAGGCGTGCTCCTTAGGCCGCTCGGACACGCTACCTCGCGGGGGACGATACCCGCTTCGCGTCAGGCGGACCCAATCCGCGGTCAGGAAGCCCTGGCCGCCGCCTCTCCGCGCTCAGCATCCAGCTCGGCCGGCAGACCGAAGGCGGCGAACAGCCCGGTGTCGAACCACGCGGTCACGGCGGAGACGCCGTCGGCCGTCACGGTCAGGTGCTGGAGCTGGAACGCCCGGTGCACGCCGTCGGCGCCCCGCATGTACACCGCCACGGCCGGCGCTCCGTTCGCCGAGGTCCGCAGCAGCCGCATCGACCCCGGCCCGGTGGCCGGGCACTGGACGCTGATCAGGCGGCCGATGTCGGCGGCACCCCGATACCAGTCCTCGAACGGCGGCATGTCCCACGTGGCGTCCTCGGTGAGCAGCGCGACGATCCGGTCGACGTCGTACTCCTCGAAGGCCTCGACGTACGCGGCGAGAAGCTCTGCCGCCCGGGGGTCGCCCTCGGGCAGCACCGGAGCCTGGCGGTCGTCGATCCTGGCCAGGTGCGCCCGTGCGCGCTGGAGGCTGCTGGTGACCGCGCCGACGGACAGGCCCAGCGCCTCGGCCACCTCGTCGGCGTGCCAGGCCAGGACGTCGCGGAGCACGAGCACGGCCCGCTGCTGGCCGGTGAGGTGCTGCAGGGCGGCGACGAACGCCAGCCGCACGCTGTCCCGGGTGACGACCTCCGACTCCGGCTCGGGCACACGCCCGGCCCACAGCACGTCGTCGGGCACGGGCTCAAGCCATGGCACTTCGGGCCGGTTGTGGAGCTCTCCGACGGGGTCACCGGGCGGCGCGCCCAACCCCGCCGGGAGAGGACGACGCCCGGCTCCCTCAAGCGCCGTCAGGCAGGTGTTCGTCGCGATCCGGTACATCCAGGTGCGCACGGACGACCGATTCTCGAAGCCGTGGAAGGCGCGCCACGCCCGCAGGTAGGTCTCCTGGACCAGGTCCTCGGCATCGTGCACCGAGCCGACCATCCGGTAGCAGTGTGCGAGCAACTCGCGGCGCAGCGGCTCCACCAGGGCCAGGAAGGTGTCCTCCGAAACTGTCACAGCCACGGGGTGACAGTAAGCACCCGAGGCCCGCGATGACCAGTGGGAAGCGGGATTTTCCCCGATCACTTCTGTGGCGCCCGCCGGTCCAAATAGGAGGCGGCCCCGTCGGAGGGTCCTCGGAGAGGAACGACCATGCACCGGATGATCTTCGTCAACTTGCCGGTCTCGGACGTCGAGGCGTCCCGACGCTTCTACACCGGCCTGGGGTTCGCGGTGAACGAGGAGTTCAGCGACGACGCGGTCGCCTGCATCGTGATCTCCGACCAGATCTTCGTGATGCTCCTTGCCCACCACCGGTTCGCCGAGTTCATCACCAACGACATCGCCGACGCCCACGCGACGACGCAGGTGCTCAACGCCCTCTCGGCAGAGACGCGCGAGGAGGTCGACGCGCTGATCGCCCGGGCCGTGGCGCACGGCGGGGTCGCCAGGAGGCCGATCACCGAGGGCGGCATGTACGGGCACAGCTTCGCCGACCCCGACGGCCACGTGTGGGAGGTGTTCCACATGGATCTTCCCGACGCCGCGGGGGCCGCCGGGACGGACTCGGGCACGGCGGGGACGGACCCGGCCGACGCACCCGCCGCACTGATCTGAGCACGGCGCGGAGAGTCAGCGGCGGCTGTCGAAGAACTCCCGCAGCACGGACCCGCACTCGCCCTCGAGCACTCCGCCCACGACCTCGACCTGGTGGTTCAGCCGTCGGTCGCGGACCAGGTCGTGCACCGAGCCGGCGGCGCCGGCCTTGGGGTCCCAGGCGCCGAGCACCAGCCGCGGCACGCGAGCCAGCACGATTGCTCCGGCGCACATGGCGCACGGCTCCAGGGTGACGACCAGCGTGCAGTCGTCCAGGCGCCACCGACCCAGCCGGGCAGCGGCGGCGCGCAGGGCGAGCACCTCGGCGTGCGCGGTCGGGTCGCCGGTCGCCTCCCGCGCGTTGCGCCCGCGCCCGACGACGTGACCGTCCGGGCCGACGACGACGGCGCCCACCGGCACGTCACCCGTGCCCAGCGCGAGGCGCGCCTCGGCGAGGGCCTCCGCCATGTGCCGCGCGTCGTCCTCGTGCCGTCCCATCGGACCTCCCGCAAGGTGACGTTAGCCCAGTGAGCACGCCGGTCCAGCCGGTACGGTGCAACCATGCGCCTGCACGTCGCCGACCACCCGCTCATCTCCCACAAGCTGACAGTGCTCCGCGACAAGGACACGCCCCAGCCGACGTTCCGGTTGCTCGTCGACGAGCTCGTCACGCTCCTGGCCTACGAGGCCACGCGCGACGTCCGGACCCTTCCCGTCGAGGTGACCACGCCGGTGGCCACCACCGTCGGCATCAAGCTGGCCGACCCGCCGCCGATCGTGGTCCCGATCCTGCGCGCCGGCCTGGGCATGCTGGCCGGCATGACCCGGCTGCTCCCCACGGCCGAGGTCGGCTTCCTCGGCCTGCAGCGCGACGAGGAGACGCTCAAGGCGATCACCTACGCGAACCGGCTCCCCGAGGACCTGTCGGGGCGGCAGTGCTACGTGCTCGACCCGATGCTTGCCACAGGCGGCACCCTCGTGGCGAGCATCGACTACCTCTTCGAGCGCGGGGCGCGGGACGTCACGTGCATCTGCCTGATTGCCGCGCCGGAGGGCCTGGAGCTGGTCGAGAAGCACGTGGGCGACCGGGCCGACGTGACGGTCGTCGTGGCGGCGCTCGACGAGCGGCTCAACGACAAGGCGTACATCGTGCCCGGCCTGGGCGATGCGGGTGACCGGCTGTACGGCCTGGTCTGACACCCGGCTGGCGGACCTCGTCCCGACACCCGGCCGCACGGCCTCGCTCGAGAACGGACCGGAGGCCCCAACGCCCTGGATCGACCCTACGCGCGCCCGGTCTGCCACATTTCGTGGGGGGTAGACCCGGTCAGGGCGGGTGATGTTGGTCCACGATGTGAGACAGCCCCCCGGCGGGACTTGGTGCTCAGCATCCGGCGAGTCACACTCCAACTATGACTGCTGTCTCACTCGCTGTGACTCGCGCACCAGCGCCTGTCGAGACGCAGTCACGCCCTGCTCCGGAGCTCGGGCTTGCCCTGTACATCGGGCTCGGGACCCACGGCGGGGCCCGCAGCCCCGAGACTCTCATCGAGCTGGCGCGCGCCGTCGCGGCGCTGGTCGGCGAGCTCGCCCCGGGCGCGACCACGCGCTCCGCGCTGAGCCTCGGCTCCCGCGGTCCGCACGCCGACATGGTGAGCCGGATCCGTCACGAGCTCGCGACCGCGACAGTCGTCCCGGCCACGACGCGCTGGCCGGTCACCCAGCGCGCCGAGCTGATCCTGCGGGACGCGGCCGCACGGCGCCGCCGGGTCATCGTCGACCTCGGCGCCCGCGAGGTGACCCTCGACGGTCGTCCCGTCGCGATGACTTTCAAGGAGTTTGCGCTTCTGGAGTACCTGCTCCGCTCGCCTCACCGTGCGGTCACCCGCGAAGAGCTGTTGACTACGGTCTGGCACAAGCGAGCATGGAAGTCCGGTACGCGTACTATTGACGTTCATGTCCGACGTCTGCGGGAAAAGCTGGGGGGCTGCCTGCAGATCGTCACCGTGAGGGGTGTGGGTTACCGATGTGACCCCACCCCCGAGGTTGTCCTCGTCGGCTCGGGGGATGCTGACTGAGGACCTGCACTGCCGGGCCGAGCTGGCCAGGGGGCTTGAAGTCGCCGGCCCGGCAGTGCAACCTTCATCTCCCCGTCCAGACGCGGCACCCGGGGGACGACGACGTCGTCACCTCGGCGCACCTCAGACGTCACCTCGGCGCTCCTTGACGGCGTGCATCGGCGTCTCAACCTGCCGTGGGCCGGGCCCCGACGGATGGCTCAGAGGGCCGCGAACCAGGTGACGAGGGCCGACTCGGCGGCAGTCGCCGAGCGCCGGACCGTCACCGTGATCGGCTGGTCGATCGTCATGCCGGTGATCGAGACCCGTACGGTCGAGCCCCAGGCCTGGGCGTCGGCGCTCGACGGGGTCTGGACACGCGGGTAGAGCGTGGTCGACTCCCCGGCCGACAACGAGCCGTCGGCGGGGAGGCAGTCGACGCCCGTCCCGGCCTTCGCACAGCTCCATGCCACGTCCTCCGGGACGGGCGGGGACCAGACCAGCGGGCCACCGGTCTTGAAGACGGAGACCTGCAGTCCGGTGACCTTTGCGTCGCTGAGGTTCACCACGGTGATCGGCACGGGAGCGCTCACGCCACCCGACTCGATGGTCACCGGGTCGGCGAAGATCGCGATGCTGCCGACGACTGCGGTGATCGTGGTCGTCGTGGTCGCTTCCGTGATCCCGCCGCGGCCGTTCTCCGCCTCGACGTCGGCGCGGACCTCGCGCGTCCCCGCACCCTGGGCGGTCACCCGGACCACGAGCTCGGTGGTCGCTCCCGGTGCCAGGACCACGGCCGGGTCGAGCGCGCAGGCGACCGTGCCGTGCGCCCCGGTCGTGCCCGTGCAGGTCCAGTCGGTCCCGGGCACCTCTCCGTCCCAGAACACCGCCTCGGGCAGCTCGACGGCGGCGGTCACGCCACTGGCCGTCGTGCGCCCGGTGTTGGCGATCGAGAACGCGAGACCGCGCGGCGACCCTGCCCGCACGTAGGCGTCGCCGCCGTCTGGCCCGTCGACCGTCAGCACGGCGGGTGCCGAGGCGACGCGCAGCGTCATCGGCGTGGCGGGGGCGGGTGTGTCAGGGTCGGCCCAGACCCGGCTGGCGACCGCCAGGTCCCGCTCGCCGTCCACAACGGCGTCGTCGACCGTGAGGCTCGTGCGCAGCTCGCTGGTCGCGCCCGGTGCGAGCGTGGCGAGGGTGCACGTCGCGACCTCGGCCTCGGCCGTGACCACGGTGGTACAGGTCCAGCCCGACGTCACGGCGAAGGGAAGTCGCGCACCGGGCCCGGCCAACGGCGCTGTGTCGAACGCCTCGAGAGCCAGGCCGCTGCCTGGTGGGAAGGTCAGCTCCGTGTGGACGGGGCCGACGGCGGTGGTCCGTGGGTTGTGCACGTCGAACTGGATCAGTTGCGGTGTGCCGGCCACCAGCGTCGAACCGCCAAGGCCCGAGGTCATCACGAGGGCGGGGGGCGGGATCGTCGGGTCGTCGGGGGGGATCGTCGGGTCGTCGGGGGGGATCGTCGGGTCGTCCGGCGGCGTGGTCGGCTCGGCAGGCGGCGTGGTGGGCTGATCGGTGGGTGGCGTCGTCGCGGCCGGAGCGGGGACGGATGGCCCCGGGATTCCGGGCAGCGCGGGCGGTGCCGCCGGGACGACGGTGGGGTCGACGTCGACGTCGGCGTCGTCGTCCGCGGGATCGGTCGGCGGGGCCACCGGCTCGTCGCTCCCCGCACCCTCGTCCTGACCGACATCGATCCCGCCGTCGGCGAGGGGGGAGACAGGGTCGCCGGAGAACAAGCCGAGCATCCCCGAGACGCCGATCGCGAGCGCGACGACGAGCCCGGCGGCTGCAACTCCGACCGCCCCGACTGGGACGCTCCCGATGAGCGCGGCGAGCCCCGATCCACCGGATGACGCCCCGGAGGTGGCACTTGAACTCGCTCCGGCCGTGGACGCGCCCGCCGACTGAGCACCGGCCAGGGCCGAGAGCGCTGCGACGCCTCCCGCTGCCATGCCGGCTGCCGCAAGGCTCGAGGTTCCGGCACCGACCAGCGATCCGGAACCCACGCTGACTGACGACCCGGCCGCTGCACCGCCGGCGCCGGCCGCTGCGCCGGTCCCGATCGCTCCGCCGAACCCGACGCCCTGAAGCACGCCGACCGCGACGGCACCGAGCACCAGCGGGGCGATGATCGCCCGCATGCCGTGGTTGACGTCGCCCAGCTCGAGGACGAGGGCGCGGCAGTCACCGCACTCCTCGAGGTGGGACTCGACCAGGGCGGTCTCACGCTTGGCCAAGCCACCGCGGACGTACGCACCGAGCTTCGCGTTGACGATGGTGCACGCCTCGCTCGCCGGGCTGGCGAGGTGCTGCTGGAGGTAGGCCTGCCGCAGGCCCTCGCGGGCCCGGTAGGCCAGGGCCGCGACGCCGTTGGCGCTCAGCCCGAGCACCGGGGCGATCTGCGCGGCGTTGAGCTGCTCCACCTCGGTGTACCAGAGGACCGCCTGCCAGCGCTCCGGGAGCGACTTGTAGGCGCGGGAGACGACGCTCCGCTCGAAGCCGGCAAACGTCGGGTCCTCGGTGGACTCGCCGAGGCCGAAGGCGGCCTCGAGGGCGTCCAGGTCGTCGGTGGCCTGGGTGCGGCGACCGGAGTGCGCCCCCTGCAGCGCCACCCGCCGGATCACCGTGAACAGGTAGGCCCGGAAGGCGACGTCCGGGCCCCCGCCGGTCTGGATCGCGGTGAACACGCGGGAGAAGGCCTCGGCGACGGAGTCGTCCGCGTCGGCCGCCGTGTTGGAGTACTGGTGGGCGACCGCACGGGCCGCGCCGGAGTGGCGCTCGTAGAGCACACCGAAAGCGGCCGAATCGCCGCTGCGGACGGCAGTGATCAGCTCCGCATCGCTGGACACGTCCCAGCTGCTGCTGACGGTCAACCGTCCTCCCTCCGGTCACCATGGCCCCGACCTGCACAACTGTGCAGACACCCTCAGACAGGTTCTCACGACCACTACCCGCGCGTCTTTGGCCTCACCGGGTGACTTCCTTACGCACTTCCGGGCAAATCGGGACGCCAAACCCGCGTCATCACAGCCCGGGTGCCCCCTCTCATCCGGTGTGAGTGCCACCGAGCAGATGCGAGACGTGTGGGCCACTGCCCTCCGCGAGCAGTGGCGCACCGAGACCGTCGAGTCGGTGTGGCTGCGTCCGGGCGACTGGTACCACCCCGCGATCGACGCGCTGACCGAGGCCCTGGCCGCCGGTACCAGCGCGAACGCCGCGGCGTACCGCCTGGGCCAGGTCCGCGGAGGGGCCGGCGTGGGCATCGCCGAGACCCTCGACGACGTCGGCGTCCTGTACCGCCTCGTCGCCCGAGACCCTGGGCTCGACGTGGTCCGGTCGCTGTGCGAGGGATGGGCCAGTTCGATCGAGGCCTCTCCCATGCAGGCCGCCTGCATCGACCCCGAGTCGGGCCTGCCGACCCTCGAGTACCTGGTCGTCCGGCTCGGCGAGACCTACGGCGCCGCGAGCAAGCACGCACACCACGCCTTCGTCACCCACTGCCTCGTCCTGGTGGACGTCGCGACTTCCGACCTGCCGCCGTGGCGGCGGATGGCCCGCTCCGCCGCGATGGGCCGGGCCCTCACCGCCGCCCTCGCACCCGGGCACCCCATGGCAGCCCTCGGCGGCGGCGCGTTCGCCATCCTCGTCGCCCGCGACTGGGACCTCGGCGAGACCGTGCGCCACATGCGCGAACAGGTGAACGAGCACGCCGAGGCGCTGCACATCACCGACCTCGTGCGGCAGCCACCGCGGATCTGGATCGAACCCCTGCCCGAGACCCACGACCGCGCAGTCGACCTGCTCAGCCACCTCCGGCGGTAGAGCTCCACAGACTCAGCATCCCCCCACCAACCGAGGGCGCGACCACCACCAGGTCGCGCCCTCGGTGTCTGATCCTCAGCCTCGGCGCCGGGTCCCGTCGGCGAGCATCGGGATCGCGGGTGCGGCGGCGACCAGCCACGGACTCAGGGCCCAGGGCGCGGCGTCGATCGCCCGGCGCAGCGTCTCGGGGGTCACCCAGGCGTACTCCATCACCTCGTGGGGGTCGGGGCGGGGCTCGTCGAGGGTCCGGGCGGTGAAGACCGGGCAGATCTCGTGCTCGACGATGCCGGACGCGTCGACCGCTCGGTACCGGAAGTCGGGGACCACGAGGGTGACCTCGGTGACATCCATGCCCAGCTCGAGCCGGGCACGCCGTCGTACGGCGTCCTCGACGGGCTCTCCAGGGGCGGGGTGGCCGCAGACGCTGTTGGTCCACACACCGGGCCAGGTCTGCTTCGCCAGCGACCGGCGGGTGATCAGCACGTCGCCGTCGTCGTTGAGGATGTGACACGAGAACGCCAGGTGCAGCGGCGTCCTCCTGGTGTGCACCTCGGCCTTCGGGGCCGTCCCGACGGGCGTGCCGTCCTCGGCGACCAGGATCACGAGCTCAGGGGCGTCCACCCGCGCCATTGTCCTGCGCCGCCCCCGGGGCGTCGACCAGTCGACGGATCAGGGTCACCAGGTGCGCGACGACGCCGATGCTCGTCCCCACCAGCGCCACGATCAGGCCGATCCTGACCAGCGGCTCCCAGGGTGCGTCGTCGGCGAAGGTGAACGGGAAGACGGTCAGGATCCGCCCGAGCACCGCGAGCGCGACGACGGCCGTGACCAGCTCGCCCAGCGAGCGCAGCCAGAGGGGGTCGTAGGCCAGCCAGACGAGGTTCACCCCGATGCTGATCACCATCGACAGCACCGCGAGGGCGACCACCGACGCGGCCTCCTCGGTGAGGAACGGCAGCACCCGCCACCCGGGCGTCACGTAGACGAGGTAGATCAGAACGGCGTTGACGGCGATGGCGATCGCATAGCCGAAGCGGCGGGCCGCCGCCGACTGGCGCGGCTTCTCCGTCCGGTCCGTCCGGGGTTGCTCCGGGGCTGCCATTGGCCGGTCCGTCATGATCATCCGTTCGCCGCTCGCTGTGACTGCCGAGACAGACAGTAGGGCCGCCGGAGGTCGCGCGTGGGCCGATTCGCGCGCCGACGTCGGTGACCGCGTCGGGGGAGGCTCAGTACCGCGGGGGGCGCCAGACCACGAGCGCGCCGCTCCGGGTCACGCGGGCAGGGCGACTCCCTCGGGGGACGGCGACGACGTCGCCCTGGGGCCCGGCCGCGAAGACGCGTCGGCCCGGGTCTGCGACGGAGCGGAGCAACTCCAGCTGCTCGGTGAGCCGATCCACCTGAGCCTCCAGCTCAAGGATGCGCTTGATCCCCGCCAGGTTGACCCCCTCGTCCTGGGACAGCCTCTGCACCTCGCGCAGCGTCGCGATGTCGCGCAGCGAGTACCGGCGTCCGCGGCCGGGAGCGCGGCCGGGCGAGACCAGGCCGAGCCGGTCGTACTGGCGCAACGTCTGCGGGTGCATGCCGGCCAGCTCGGCCGCGACCGAGATCACGTAGACCGGCGCGTCGTACGAGACCATCCGTCCTCCTTCGACCGACCCGTCACTGCATGGCCCGCTGCCGCAGCTCGGCCCGCACGTCCCCGTCCGCCGCGGTGGCCGCGGTGAACGCCTCGACGGCGGCCCTGGCGTCGTCCGACAGCCGCTGCGGCACCATCACCTGGACGGTGACCAGCAGATCGCCCTTGCCCTTGGGCGTGGTGACGCCGCGTCCCCGGACCCGCAGGATCCGACCGGACGGCGTACCCGGCGGCACCTTGACCCGCACGGTCGCGCCGTCGAGGGTCGGCACCTCGACCTGAGCGCCCAGCGCCGCCTCGCCGAAGGACACGGGGACCGTCACCCTCAGGTCGCGCCCGTCGATGCTGAACACCGGATGCGGCTCGACCTTCACCGCGATCACCAGGTCCCCCGGGGGGCCGCCGGCATCGCCGGGCCGGCCCTTGCCCCGCAACCGGATCCGCTGCCCGTCGCGCACGCCGGGTGGGATCCGCGCGTTCACGGTGCGGCCGTCGACCATGAGGGAGACGGTCGAGCCCTCGACGGCCTGGCGGAACGGGAGCGTCGTCGTGGCCTCGATGTCTGCGCCCGGCCGCGGGCCGAAGGCCGCGCCCCGACCGCCGCCGCCGAAGAGCCCGCCCAGCAGGTCGTCCAGGCCCGGGCCTCCCCCTTGGGAGGTGTAGCGCACCCGGGTCCCGCCACCGGCGCCCCCCGGGCCGGCGCCCGCTCCGAAGATCCCCCCGAAGAGGTCCTCGAAGCCGGCCGCGCCGCCCCCGCCGCCGGGACCCGCCGCGAATCTCGCGCCGCCGCCGGCCATCGCGCGGACGGCGTCGTACTGCTTGCGCTGCTCCGGGTCGGACAGGACGGCGTACGCCTCGCCGACCTCCTTGAACCGAGCCTCGGCCGCGGCGTCGTCCGGGTTCTGGTCCGGGTGCAGGGTGCGCGCCAGCTTGCGGTACGCCTTCTTGATCGCGGCGGGGTCGGCGTTCTTGGGCACGCCGAGCACGGCGTAGAAGTCCTTCTCGAACCAGTCCTGCCCGGTCATCGCAGCCTCGCCCTCCCTCCGTCGATCATCCTCCGCCCGCGATCAGGACTGCGGGGCCTGAACGGCCACCCGGGCCGCGCGAACGATGCGCTCCCCGATGCGGTGGCCCGGCTGGAGCACCTGGACGACCGTCGGCTCAGTGACCTCGTCCGACTCGGAGTGCATGAGCGCCTCGTGGACGGTGGGGTCGAAGACCTCCCCCGACGCGCCGTACCGCTCCCAGCCGAACCGCGCGAGCGTCGCCTCCAGCTTCTCGGCGATCGAGACGAAGGGCCCCTCGTCCAGCTCGCCGTGCTGGCGGGCCAGGTCGATGTCGTCCAGAACCGGGAGCAGGGCCTCGATCACGCCGACCACCGCCAGGTCGGCGGCGACCGCGCGATCCCGGTCGACCCGCCTGCGGTAGTTGACGTACTCGGCCTGCAGTCGCTGCAGGTCCTCGCGGTGCTCCGCAGCGAGCGCCTGGGCCGCCGTGAGCTCGTCGGCCGGTGCGCTCGCGTCGCTCAGGTGGCCCGACGCCCCGGTGACCGGGTCCCCGTGCGGGCCGGCGACGTCGTCGGGCACGGGCGTGCGGACCTCACCGGTCTCCGGGTCGATCCGGCGCTTGTCGGTGAAGCGGACCGGGGTGGGCTCCTCACCCTCACCCCGGTCGCGCGGTGTCCGGTCCGTCACTTCTCTTCCTCATCCACGATCTCGGCGTCGACGACGTCCTCGTCCGAGGTCTCGGTCGACGAGGGCTGCTCGTCCCCGGACCCGGCCCCGCCGGGCGCGGCACCAGCGGCCGCATCGGCGGCGTACACGGCCTCACCGATCTTCTGGCTCACCGAGGTGAGAGCGGCCTGCTTCGCCTTGACCGCCTCGATGTCGGTGCCCTCCAGCGCGGTCTTCAGCTCGGTGACGGCCTCGGTCACCTGCGTCTTGACGTCGTCGGGCACCTTGTCGGCGTTGTCCGCGAGGACCTTCTCCGTGGAGTACACCAGCGACTCGGCCTGGTTGCGGGTCTCGGCCTCCTCACGCCGCTTCTTGTCCTCGGCGGCGTGCTCCTCAGCCTCCTTGACCATCCGGTCGATGTCCTCCTTCGGCAGCGCGGAGCCGCCGGTGATGGTCATCGACTGCTCCTTGCTGGTGCCGCGGTCCTTGGCGGACACGTGCACGATGCCGTTCGCGTCGATGTCGAAGGTGACCTCGATCTGCGGCACCCCGCGCGGGGCGGGCGCGATGCCCGTCAGCTCGAAGGTCCCCAGCGGCTTGTTGTCCCGGGCGAACTCGCGCTCACCCTGGAACACCTGGATCAGGACCGATGGCTGGTTGTCGTCGGCCGTGGAGAAGATCTCGCTCCGCTTGGTCGGGATGGCCGTGTTGCGCTCGATCAGCCGGGTCATCACCCCGCCCTTGGTCTCGATGCCGAGGCTCAGCGGGGTGACGTCGATGAGCAGCACGTCCTTGCGCTCACCCTTCATCACACCGGCCTGAAGGGCCGCCCCGACGGCGACGACCTCGTCCGGGTTGACGCCCTTGTTGGGCTCCTTGCCCCCGGTGAGCTCACGCACGACGTCCGCCACGGACGGCATCCGGGTCGAGCCGCCGACCAGGATCACGTGGTGGATGTCGTCGACGGTGATGCCGGCGTCACGGATCACGGTGCGGAACGGCTCCTTGGTGCGCTCCAGCAGGTCCGCGGTCATCTGCTCGAACTGCGCGCGGGTCAGCTTGGAGTCCAGGTGGATCGGACCGTTCTCGCTCATCGACAGGTACTGCATGGAGATGGTGGTGCTGGTGGCGCTGGAGAGCTCCTTCTTGGCCTGCTCGGCAGCCTCGCGGAGGCGCTGCAGCGCGATCTTGTCCTTGGACAGGTCGACGCCCGAGGAGTTCTTGACCTCCTTGATCAGGTGCTCGACGATCCGCATGTCCCAGTCGTCGCCGCCCAGGTGATTGTCGCCGGACGTGGCGCGCACCTGGATGGTGGAGAACTCGTCCTCGTCCTTGCCGACCTCGAGCAGGGAGACGTCGAAGGTTCCGCCGCCGAGGTCGAAGACCAGGATCAGCTCGTCCTCCTTGCCGCGCTCCAGCCCGTAGGCGAGTGCGGCGGCGGTGGGCTCGTTGATGATCCGCAGCACGTTGAGGCCTGCGATCTGGCCTGCGTCCTTGGTGGCCTGACGCTGCGCGTCGTTGAAGTAGGCCGGGACCGTCACGACGGCGTCGGTGACGGGCTCACCCAGGTACTCCTCGGCGTCGCGCTTGAGCTTGCCGAGCACGCGGGCGGAGATCTCCTGGGCGGAGTAGCTCTTCTCGTCGATGTCGACCGACCAGTCCGTCCCCATGTGGCGCTTGACCGAGCTGACGGTGCGGTCGACGTTGGTGACGGCCTGCCGCTTCGCGATCTCTCCGACCAGGACCTCGCCCGTCTTGGAGAAGGCGACCACCGACGGCGTCGTGCGGGCGCCCTCGGCGTTGGCGATGACTGTGGGCTCGCCGCCTTCCAGGACGGCGACCACAGAGTTGGTGGTGCCGAGGTCGATGCCAACTGCTCGTGCCATGGTTGTGTGTCCTTCTGTTGTGCGGCCGGTTGGGGGTCGCTGCGTGCGGGTCTGCGGCGCTGCGCGCCAGTATTGAGTCTTCTGGGCTCAAGTCTGCGTCGCGTCGGGGTGGGATGCAAGTCCTGGAGCCGAAAGTTGAGCCTCGTCGACTCAACTGATGCGGCGCTCGTGCTGTTCCCTGTCGTAGCGCCCGCCCCGCCCCGCCCCTCCCGCCGAGATCGCCGGTTCCTCGCGAGATCGCCGGTTTCTTGGGGCGATCTCGCGAGGAAGGTGCGAGCTCGTCAGCACGTGGCGGGCGCCAACAGGCCCGTCACCCCGACAGGGCACGTGCCCACGTCATCCACAGATCACGCCTGGCGTCCCCACGCCCGCGGCTACGCCGCGACCCTTGGGCCCGTGCCCCGTCGCCCCGGACCAGCCCTTTCGCCAGACCCGCCGGCCCTTCCTAGGATCTACCTCGCTAGCGACCACACGGCGGCCGACGTGCACGCGCGCGTCCGCGACGGCCTTTGGCTAAGAGCGCGGCGCGGCGCCTACGTCGACGCACCGCCGCCCGGGACCCTCCGCCACGACGCCGACCGCCTGCTCGCACTGGCCCGCCTGACGGCGATCCGGGACCAGCTCACCACGTCTGTCGTCGTGAGCCACGCCTCGGCCGCCCTTCTCTGGGGACTGCCCATCGTCGGCCTGCCGCGTCGACCGCACGTGACCATCCCGTACAACCCGAGCGGCGGACCCCGGCGCGACATCGTCCGGCATGTCCGAGCCCTCCCCGAGAGGCACGCGACGCCGCTGCTCGGCTTCACGATCACCACGCTTGAGCGCACTGTCGTCGACTGCGCAATGGCGCTGGGACCGCGCGCGGGCCTGGTGATCGCCGACGCCGCGCTCCGTCTCGGCGCCGACCGTGACGAGTGCCGGGGGATCCTTGCGACGCTCGCAGGACACCGGGGCGTCGTCGCAGCCAGGGCGGTGGTCGACCTCGCCGACGATGGCGCCGAGTCCGCCGGCGAGTCGATCGCGCGCTTCGTGCTCTTGCGGGCCGGTCTGCCGACGCCAGAGACGCAGGTCCGCGTGAGCACGCACCTCGGCACGTTCTGGGCCGACCTCGGGTGGCCCGCCTGGCGTCTGCTCGCCGAGTATGACGGGCGCGCCAAGTACGAGGCGAAGGGGTCGGCGGCGGCGGCGGTGATCGAGGAGAAGCGCCGGCAGGACGCTATTGAGGAGACCGGAAACCGAGTTCTCCGGATCACCAAGGAGGACGTTGTTCGGCCCGAGCGTCTCGTCGCGCGGGTGCTGCGGCTTGCTCCGTCCGGGAGCTCAACTCGGCTGCGCCCGCGGGCGGCTCTCACGGCGTGCGCGCCGAGATCGGCCAACTCTCGCGAGATCGCACCTTCCTGATGGCGATGTCCCGAGGAACCGGCGATCTCGGTGGAGGGGCGGGCGGTGTCGGCCGGGCGGTGTCGGCCGGGCGGTGTCGGCGGGGCGGTGTCGGCCGGGCGGTGTCGGCCGGGCGGTGTCGGCCGGGCGGTGTCGGCGGGGCGGGAGATGATCAGGCATGGCCAAGGACGACGCACTGGCACCACCTCCGGACGACCCACGCGCGACGCTTCCCGACGCCCTCCCCGAGCTTCTGGTGCCGGACGCCGCCGCCTGGCGCGCGTGGCTCGAAGAGCACCATGACGAGCCCGACGGCGTCTGGCTCGTGCTGCACAAGAAGGGGGGAGCCGTCACCGCCCTCACCTACGAGGCCGCCGTCCAGGAAGCCCTCTGCTTCGGCTGGATCGACGGCCAGGGCCGGCGCCGCGACGACCAGAGCTCGTACCAGCGGATGACCCCTCGCCGGTCGCGCAGCCCGTGGTCAGCCCGAAACGTCGCGCGGATCGAGGCGCTCGAACGCGAGGGGCGCATGCACGACTCCGGCCGCGCCCAGGTGGCGGCCGCCAAGGCGGACGGGCGCTGGCAGCGTGCCTACGAGGGTCCGGCGAACGCAATCGTGCCGGACGACCTCTCCGCCGCGCTCGCTGCCAACCCCGACGCCCAGGCGTGGTTCGACGTGCTCACGTCGAGCAACAGGTTTGCCGTGCTGTCCCGGATCGACGCGGCCAAGCGCCCCGAGACCCGAGCCCGGCAGATCGCCGGCTTCGTCGAGAAGCTGGCGCGCGGCGAGACGCCGTACCCGCAGAAGCGCCGTCCGGGCTGACGCCGCAGCAGGCGGGGGCTCCGCACAGGGATGGGCGACGGACAGCACACGCCCACAGCGCGCCGCGGCTCCGCACCGGGAAGCGCGACGCACGCCGCAGCACACCGGTCCGGCGCGGGCATGGGCACCCAGCTATGGGCACCCAGCGCCGGGGAAAATCCATGGTCGCGGACGACGTCGTCGGTCACAGTGATCCAGTGAACCCCTGGACCGTCATCCCGATCACCGCCCCGGACAGCCTGGCCGACCCCGCGGCGTGGGGGCTGCACGGCGCCGTCGCGACCTCCCGCGCCCTGGAGGTCGTCGAGCGCGGGCACCTGGACCTGGCGTACACGCCGGAGTACCTGGCCGCCCAGTTGCGCAACACGGCATACACCACTCACCGGATGGCTGTCGCGGTCCCGGACACCTCCGCATCAACACCGGGCGCCGACGACGTCGCCGGAGTGACGGTCCTCAGCCTCCCGCTCGCGGACAACACCCACCTCATGTACCTCGACCTGTACGTCCACCCAGCGCACGTGCGGAACGGGGTCGCCACCGCGCTCATGCACGACGCCGAGCGGTTCGCCGCCGAGCACGACCGCCGGACGGTGATCGCATGGACGTCCCACACCGGCGAGCCACCCGCTGACACGCCAGGGGTGCTCGAACCGCCGACCGGCGCTGGACGGATCCGGCCCGATGACCCCGCGGCACTCTTCGCGCTCCGCCACGGCTACGTCCTGGAGCAGGGGGAGCGGTACAGCGTGCTGCACCTGCCCGTCGACCCGGAGTTGCTGGACCGACTGCACGCTGAGGCCGCCGAGGCGGCCGGGACCGACTACCGCCTGCACACGTGGACCGACCGTGTGCCCGACGAGTGGGTGGACCAGGCGGCGCTCCTCGAGTCCCGGATGAGCACCGAGGCCCCTACTGCCGGCCTCGAGATGGGCGAGGACGTGTGGGACGCGGGCCGGCTCCGGGCCAAGGAGGTGGAGATCGCCGAGGCCGGTCACTCCTTCGTCATGGTCGCCGCCGAGCACGTCCCGACGGGGACCCTGGCGGCGTTCACCTTCGTCAGGTGTCCGCTGGACCAGCCCGAGGTGGTGCACCAGGAGGACACCTTGGTGCTGCCCGAGCACCGCGGACGACGTCTGGGCATGCTGGTCAAGGCCGCCCTGCTGATCCACCTCCGCGACGCGGCCCCGAAGGCGGAGCGCATTCACACGTGGAACGCCGAGGAGAACGCCCACATGCTGGCCATCAACGTCGCGCTCGGGTTCCGCCCCACCGGCGTCGCCGGCATGTGGCAGAAGAGGTTGTGAGCGGGCCCCGCGCCGCGGCGCTCGAGGGACCCGAGGGACGCGCGGCGCCCGCCGCACCCGCGGCACCCGATCCTCAGGCGGGTACGACGGCGATGGCGGCCGGATCGGGCCGCAGCCGGAGCCGGGCACCGGGGGCCGGCAGCGGCGCGCCGGTGAGATAGGCCCGGCTGGGCTCCACCACCGTCACCTCACCCACGCCCTCGACGTCGACCACGGTCTCGACGACGCCCCTGCGGAATCCGGACCCGAGCACCTGGGCCGTCAGGGCGCCGTCGTCGTCGCGGAGCAGGGATCCCGGGCCCAGGGCGAGCACGACGTCGTCGCGAGTCTCACCTGCCAGCGCCGCCGCCGCGGGTGCGTGCCCCGGCACGAACGCCTCGTACCCGAGGAACTCCGCGACCCGGCGTGACGCAGGCCGGTGCCAGAGGTCGGCCGGCTCGGCGACCTGGAGCAGCCGGCCCAGGTCCATCACCGCGATCCGGTCGGCCACCGCGAACGCCTCGTCGTGATCGTGCGTCACGAAGACCGCCGTCGTGCCGGTGGCGACCAACGCCGAGCGCACCTCGCCGGCCAACCGCTCGCGCAGCGCGCGGTCCAGCGCCGACAGCGGCTCGTCGAGCAGCAGCAGCCGAGGCCTGGGGGCCAGGGACCGCGCCAGCGCCACCCGCTGCCGTTCCCCGCCGGACAGGGTGACGACCTCCCGGTGGGCGAAACCCGCCAGGCCCACCAGCTCGAGAAGCTCGGCGACCACCGGCGCCCGGCCCGCCCGGTCGACGCCCGCCATCTGCAGCCCGAACGCCACGTTTCCCGCGACGTCGCGGTGCGGGAACAGCTGACCGTCCTGGAAAAGCAGCCCGAACCCGCGCCGGTGCACCGGGATGCCCGCCAGGTCCGCGCCGTCCCAGCTGATCCTCCCGGCCGACAGGGGCTCCAGCCCGGCGATCGCGCGCAGCAGCGTCGACTTGCCGCTTCCCGAGGGGCCCAGCAGCGCCAGCACCTCGCCGGGAGCCACGTCCAGGCTGAGCCCGTCGACGGCGGTGGCGACGGTGCCGTCGTCGTCCCGGTAGTGCACGACGACGTCGCGCACGGCCAGCCCGCGCTCCCCGCCCATCAGAACTCCCCCGCCGCGCCGGAGCGGAGCCGCTCGGCCAGCGCCATCGCCGTGGCGGTGAGCAGGGCCAGCACCACGCAGGCAGCGAACGCCATCCCCAGGTTCTCGGCCCCCGGCCGTCCGATCAGCCGGAAGATCACGACCGGTAGCGTCGGGCGGTCGGGCCGGGCCAGGAACGACGTCGCGCCGAACTCGCCCAGGCTCACGGCGAAGGCCAGGCCCACCGCGAGCCCGAGCGACCGAGCCGCGACCGGCCAGTCCACGTGCGCCAGCACGCGCCCCGGCGACGCCCCGAGCACGGCCGCCGCCTGGTGCAGTCGAGAGTCGATGGCGCGCAGCACGGGAAGAACCGTACGCACCACCAGCGGGATCGCCACCACCGCCTGCGCGATCGGGATCAGCGCCGCCGACCCACGCAGGTCCAGCGCCAGCCCGAACGGCTGGTGCAGCGCGATCAGGAACCCGAACCCCACAGTCACCGCGGACACCCCGAGCGGGAGCATGAAGAACGCGTCGAGCAGCCCCACGGACCGCCGCATCCCCCGTCCGCGGGGCCGCCGCGACACCACCAGCGCCACCAGCCCCCCGATCAGCACGGCGAGCACCGTGGCGTCCACCGCGACCCGCAGCGACGTCACCGCCGCGTCCCAGACCGTGACGCTCAGCGCGTTCGGGCCCCCGGTGGTCGCCAGGTTCGCGTAGTTGCCCAACCCCCAGCCGCCGGGCGTGCGGAACGACCGCACCAGCACCGTCCCGAGCGGCAACCCGAGCAGACCCACGACGACGACGCCCGTCACCGCGACGGCCAGCACGTCACCCGGGTTCCGGTGCCGGCCGCGAAGGGCGAGCCGCGGCGCGGTGATGCGCTCGGGCGCGCCCAGCTGGAGCGCCCGCTCGCGCCGGGCACGCGCCCTCCCTGCCGCGAACAGCGTCCCCGCGACCACGACCAGCTGAACGACCGACAGCACGGCGGCCCCGCGCAGGTCCAGCATCTGGGTGGTCTGGACCCAGATCTCGGTCTCGACCGTCCCGTACCGGGGACCGCCGAGCACCATCACGACGCCGAACGCGGTGGCGCAGAACAGGAAGACGATCGCCGCCGCCGATCCGATCGCCGGGGTGAGCGCCGGCAGCGTCACCCTCGTGAACGCCTGCCACGGCGAGGCGCCCAGCGCCCGCGCCGCCTGCTCGGCCCGCGGGTCCAGGTGGGCCCAGAACCCGCCGACCGTCCGGACCACGACCGCGTAGTTGAAGAAGACCAGCGCGGCCACGATCCCCGCGAACGACCCGTCCCAGCCCAGGAGACCCAGCGGTCCCGAGGGCGCGAGCACGGACCGGAACGCCACGCCCACCACCACGGTGGGCAGCACGAACGGCACGACGACGAACGCCCGCAGCGCCGTGCGCCCGCGGAACGCCCGCCGGTACATCAGGTACGCGCCCGGCACCCCGAGCGCCACGGCGATGGCGGTCCCGACGCTAGACTGGGCCAGCGTCAGGCCGATCACCCGCCACGTTCGGGAACGCCCGAACATCTCGACGAACCCCGACAGGTCGAGGGCCCGATCGGCCACGAACCCCCGTGCGACCAGCGCCCCCACCGGGTAGGCGAAGAACACCGCCAGGAACACCAGCGGAACCCCGACGGCCAGCCCCCAGACGGCGAGGCGACCGCCTCGGGAGGGAGCGACCCGGATGACCGAGTCCCCGCCCGCGCGGCTACGCCGCGATGCCCGAGCCGGGCCCCGGCCTCGCTCATCCGGGTCACTCCCCCTGTCAGTCGCCACTCCCGAGGCAGGGACCGCTCGCCCGCCGGAGGCGTCGGACAGCGAGGCCCGGCCGGGGATCGGCCCGGGCATGGGGCGCGGGACGCGGCCCTGGGCGGGCCGGGCCTCGCCGTCCGACGGCGTCATGGGTCAGCCGATCACGGTGTCGGTCCAGGTCTGGATCCACTCGTCCCGGTTCTCGGTGATCGCCCGCTGGTCCACCTCGAAGGGCTCAGGGGCGAGCGGAGCGAACCGGGCCCACTGCTCGGGCAGCTCGACCGAGGAGTCCACCGGGTACACGTACATCGACTCCGGGATGGCCGCCTGGACCTCTGGCGACAGCAGCCAGTCGATGACCGCGCGCGCGCCCTCGGGGTTGGCGGCGTCGGCGAGCACACCGGCGTACTCGACCTGGCGGAAGCAGGTGTCCAGCAGCGCGCCCGTCGGAGCCTCGTCGGCGCCCTCGGGCACCTCGAACGGCGGCGACGAGGCGTAGCTGAGCACCAGCGGCCGGTCGCCCTCGCTGGACGGCCCGGAGAAGTCGACGTAGTACGCGTCGGACCACCCACTGGCGACCTTCACCCCGTTGTCGCGCAGGTCGGCCCAGTAGTCGACCCAGCCGTCCTCACCGAAGGCCCCGATCGTCGCGAGCACGAAGGCGAGACCGGGGGACGATGTCGCCGGGTTGGTCACCACGAGCAGGTCGCGGTAGGCCGGGTCGGTGAGGTCGTCCAGGGTCACCGGCTCGGGGATCCCGGCCTCGGCGAACCACTCGTGATCGACGTTGATGCACACATCGCCGACGTCGATCGCGGTGAGGTGCCCGGCCTCGTCCACCGCGTAGCGGGCGACGTCCTCCCCGGCCGCCGGCGACGTGTAGGGCTCGAGCACGCCCTCGTCGATCGCGCGGGTCGCGAACGACGTGTCGATCCCGTACACGACATCGCCCAGCGGAGCGTCCTTGGTGAGGATCAGCTGGTTGACCAGCGCGCCGCCGTCGCCAGGGGCGCGCGTCTCCAGCGTGAGGCCGCTGTCGGCCTCGAACTCGGCGATCAGCTCGTCGGGGAGCGCGAAGGAGTCGTGGGTGACCAGGACGACGCTGCCGTCGCCCTCCGCCTCCGGTGCGTCGGTCGGCGCGTCGATCGCCGAGCATGCGGCGAGCGCCAGCGCGCTGAGCGCACCGACCGCTGCCGTCGTGGTGGTTCGGGCGAGGGTCCTCGCCATGGTGTCCTCCTCGTCGTCGTGCAGGAGGGGTGACCGCCGTAGCGGCTGAGAAGTCCCGACTCCCTACGCCGGTATCAACCGGATCAGGTTCGAGGGTCTGCGGCTGTCCGCACTCTCAGCGTCTGCACCCGGCACGCCGGGCGACGCTCCCCTGTCGTTCGGCACGACCCTACCGCTCCGAGCGGGAGGGCGCGGATACGCTCGTGGCACCGGCGACGAGGAGGGCCTCATGTCCGTTCTGGCTGAGCTGTTCGCAGGGACGCACCCGGAGGCGGTCGCCCGGGCCGAGGCGCTCGACGAGGGCAGTCCGCCGCCCCCCGGCCCGCATGTCGAGCTGCCCACGATCACCCCGCTCGACCTGGAGCAGCTGGGCGAGATCGCCGCCCGCGCCGTGCGGTTCGGCGTCGGCGACCTCGAGCTCGCCGAGGTCGACCTCGATCACGACCTGCTCTTCCGGCTGCCCGACTTCCTGTGCGAGGTGCTGGTCGCGCTCGGTGCGGACGAGGACCAGGACCTGCTCGCCGAGGTCGCCGAGGAGTGGGGGGCCACCGAGGAGCTCTCCGTCCCCGGTGCAGACCTGACCCCGCTGCTGAGGCAGATCGTGGCGCTGGTCACCGCGGCCGCGGACGACGAGGGTGTGTACCTGTGGATCGAGTCGCCGTGAGCCTGCGGCCCGGACCCGCTGCCGCTACCGTGATCGTCGGATCATCAATCGGGAGGTAGCCGTGGACGAGGACACCAAGCAGTCATTCATGGCCAAGGCGGCCGGCCTCGGCGTCGCCCTTGTCGCCGCCTGGATCGCGCAACAGATCATCTCTGCGAGCTGGAAGCGTGCCGTCGGCCACAAGCCGCCCAAGCCCGAGGATCCCGGGGACGCCCGGGTGGGCGAGGTCGTCCTGGCGGCCGTCATCACCGGCGCGGTCGTCGCGCTGACAAGAGTGCTCGCCACGCGGGGCGCGGCAAAGTACCTCCGCTGACGTCGTCCGCCGACACGGCACCTCAGCCGGCGTCGCCCTCGTCGTCCGCTCCCTGCTGCTCCGGTGTTGCTCCCTGCTGCTCCGCCGTTGCTCTCTGCTGCTGCGCCGCCCGCTCCGCAGCCTCCACGTCACGAGTGAGCTCGTCGACGACCAACGCGCTGCTGTCGACCTTGCCGGTCCGGTAGCCGGCCCGGGCCACCATGTGTGCGGCCACGGGCGACGTGAGCAGCTGGAACAGGGCGACCAGCACAAGCATCCAGATGATGTTGCCGGACCGGAGCCTCAGGCCCAGGCCCAGCATCATGAGCAGCACGCCGAGCACCTGCGGCTTGGTCGCCGTGTGCATCCGGGCGAGCAGGTCAGGGAACCGGGTCAGCCCCATCCCGGCCGCCAGGGCGAGGAACGAGCCGCCCAGCAGGCAGATCGCGGCCAGGACGTCGAGGACGATATCGAGGACGCTCACGACGTGACCTCCCCCTGGGCGGGCCCGCCGTGGTGCTCGTCGTCCGCCGAGCCCTCGGTCTCCTCGACGGCACGGCGCTGGGCGTCCAGGGCGTCGCTCTCCTCCCGCGTGAGCACCCGACCCTCGCCCTCCGGCTCCACGGCTGCGAAACGGGCGATGGTCACCGAGCCCACGAACCCCACCAGGGCGAACACCACCAGGATCGGCACGCTGTCGAAGCGGAGCGTCCAGGCGGCGTGCAGCGCCACGGCCCCGACGATCGTGGAGGTGAGCACGTCCAGCGCGATGGTCCGGTCGAGCATGCTCGGTCCCCGCTCGGCCCGCACCGCGGCGAGCACCGCACCCGCCGCGAGCATCAGGGCGCTCAGGATCACGACGACGGTCATCCGGCCACCCCCTCGCCGCCCCCGGCGGCCCGCCGGCTGCGAGTCACGCCCGCGGCCTCCAGCTCGGCGTCGGAGGCGAGCGCCCGAAGGATGCGCGCCTCGGTCTCGAGGACGTGGTGGTGGGCCGCCTCGAGTCCGCCGGCGATCTCCACGTCCAGGATGTGCACGTAGAGCATGCCGGTGATCCGGTGCGCCTCCACGACGATGGTGCCGGGCACCAGGGAGGTGACCTCGGCGGTGAGCGTGAGGTACAGGTCGGAGTGGCTGCGCAGCTGGACCCCGATCACGGCGCTGCGCGGGAGCCTCCCGGGGGAGAACGCGAGCACGGCGACCTGGAAGCTGGCCAGCGTGATCTCGGCCAGGAACCAGCCCGCGAGGGACAGCAGCCACGGCACGTGGACCCGCCCGCCGAACTCCACCGACGGCATCCGCAGCGTGGTCCCCACGAAGAGCGCGACCGCCAGGCCGGCCAGGACGTTCGCCACGCTCAGGTCCCCCCAGAGGAGCACCCAGACCACCGTCAGCCAGACGACGGCGGCCAGGGAGAAGCGCAGGGAGCGTCGGCGCGGGTGCAGGGTCATCCGTCGCCCCCGTCCTGCTGGCCGGCCTCGCCGTTCGCCTGCCCCTCCTCGAGGGTCTCCTCGGTCACCTGGTCGGACTCCCCTTGACCCCGGAGCCGGTCGGGGAGCACCGAGAGCACGTACTGGTCGGGGTCGCGCAGCGTCGCGGCGGCACGAGCGGTGTACTGGTAGAGCGGTCCGGCGATGACGGTGAGGCCCACGCCCAGCGCGACGAGCACCGCCGTGGAACCGACCATGCCGGCCGGAAGCCGCATCGGCGCCGGCTCGACCGGCGGCGTTTGCCAGAACGCCTTGTTCCATGCCTTGACGATCGCGTAGAGCGTGAGCAGCGACGTGAGCACCCCGCCCACCACGAGGGCATAGGCCATCGGGCTGCCGACGGACACACCGGCCTGGAGCAGCCCGGTCTTGCCGAGGAACCCCGACAGCGGCGGGATCCCGGCCAGGTTCATGGCCGGCACGAAGAACAGCACGGCAAGCATCGGCGCGTACCGGGCGAGGCCACCCAGGCGGTCGAGCGACGTGGACCCGCCCCGCCGCTCCACCAGGCCGACCACCAGGAAGAGCGTCGTCTGGACGGTGATGTGGTGGACCACGTAGAACACCGCCGCGGCCAGCCCAGCCGCCGTGGACAGGGCGATGCCGAAGATCATGTAGCCGATGTGGCTGACGAGGGTGAACGAGATCAGGCGCTTGATGTCGTTCTGCGCGACGGCGCCGAGGATGCCGACGATCATCGTCGCCAGGGCGGCGGCGAGCAGGAGGTCATCCGCCCGGCCGTCGGGAAAGAGCAGCGTCTGCGTCCGGATGATCGCGTACACGCCCACCTTGGTGAGCAGGCCGGCGAACACGGCGGTGACCGGGGCCGGGGCCGTGGGGTAGGAGTCGGGCAGCCAGGCGTGCAGGGGGAAGATCGCCGCCTTGATCCCGAACGCCAGGAGCAGCAGCAGCTGGAGCACCATCTGCACACCGGGGTCGACGTCCGGCAGCCGTTCGGCCAGCTGGGCGAGGTTGACGGTACCGGTCGCCGCGTACGCGAGCGCCACGGCCAGCAGGAAGATCAGGGACGAGATCAGGGAGACGACGACGTAGATGGTCCCCGCCCGGATCCGCTCACCGGTGCCGCTGAGCGTGATGAGGACGTACGACGCGACCAGCAGGATCTCGAAGCCGACGTAGATGTTGAACAGGTCGCCGGACAGGAAGGCGTTGGCGACGCCGGCGGCCAGCACCAGGTACGTGGGGTGGAAGATCGCGACCGGGGTCTCCTCGTTGCCGTACTCCACCCCTTGGGCCAGGGAGTAGATCAGCACGCAGAGCATCACCGTCGAGGAGACGGTGAGCATCAGCACGGACAAGCGGTCTGCCACCAGCACGATCCCCACCGGAGCCGACCACCCGCCGAGGTCGACGACCAGCGGCCCGGAGTCCACCGCGATCAGCAGGGCGATCGAGGTGATCAGCACCCCGGTCAGCGCCACCACGCTGATCACGCCCTGGGCGCGAGCGTGCCGCCAGAGCGCGAGCGCGAGCCCGGCGGCCGACAGCGGCAGGATCACGGGCAGCGGGATCGCCCAGGAGAGGTCACCCACGGTCGTCTCCCGCCCTGGGACGGTCGGCGGTCTCGTCGTAGACCTCGGCGGCGGTCTCCTCGAGGGTGGACTCTCCGGAGGTGTCGAGGTCCTCGTAGGCGCTGCGGTCTGCCGCCGCCCGACGCGCGACCCTGCGGTCCTCCAGGTCGTCCTGGACCTCGTCGTGCCGGTTCAGCTGCCACGACCGGTGGGCCATGGTGAGCAGGAACGCGGTGACTCCGAGCGTGATCACGATCGCGGTGAGCACCATCGCCTGGGGGAGCGGGTCGCTCATCTCGTCCTCGGGCGTGCGCCCGACGATCGGTGCACCCCCGGCCGCCCCGCTGGCCACCAGGAAGAGCAGGTTGATGGCATTGCTGATCATGATGACGCCGATGATCACCCTGGTGAGGCTGCGCTCGAGGAGCAGGTAGACGCCGGCGGCCATCACGACGACTATCACGACGACCAGGGTGATGTTGGGGCTGGTGTCGATCATGGCGCCGTCCCCTCGCCGGGGGCGGTGGGCGCAGCGGGCACCGTCCCGCCGGCACTGTCGGTGGTGCCCTCGGCCTCGGCCTGCCGGTCGATCTCCGCCCCCAGGCTGCGCAGGACGTCGAGCACGAGCCCCACCACCACGAGGAACACACCCATGTCGAAGAACAGCGACGTCACCAGCTTCACGTAGCCGATGAGCGGGATGGTCATCTCGATGATCACGCTCTGCAGGGCCGAGCCCCCGACGGCGATCGCCACCAGCCCGGTCCCGGCCGAGAGGAACAGCCCGGTGCCGAGTAGCAGGCCGGGGTGCACGGGGGCCGCCTCGCCCAGCTCGTACCGGCCACCAGCGAGATACCGGACGATCAGGGCGATCCCGACCACCAGGCCTCCCGCGAACCCCCCGCCGGGGGCGTTGTGGCCGGAGAAGAGCAGGAAGACGCCAAAGACGATCATGGTGTGGAACAGCAGCCGTACCGCGATCTCGAAGACCACCGAGCGGCGTTGCGGGGCGAGCGTCCGGCTGGCGCGCAGCCAGTCCCGTTGTCGGTCGCTGCCGTCCGGCGGGGCACCCGGCGGGCCCCCCACCACGGGGACGAGGCGCGCCTCGGTGGTGCCGTGCCTGCGCAGCGCGGCCATCGGGTCGATGACGTCGCTCCAGACGAGCGGGTCGGTGGTCCGGAGGTCCCGGGTCCGCGCGATCTCCCCGCTGCGCTTGCGAAGGAAGACCAGCGAGGCCACACCGGTGGCCGCCACGAGGAGCACGGCGATCTCGCCCATGGTGTCCCAGGCACGGATGTCCACGAGCGTGACGTTGACGATGTTGAGGCCGCCGCCGTAGACGTACGCCTCCTCCGCGAAGTCGATCGAGACCCGCTCCGCCGTCCGGACCGCGGGGACGATGAGGGCGAGGGCGCCCACGCTCAGCCCTACCCCCACCGCGACGGTCAGCCGGAGCCACCGGGTGGCCGCGAGGGGCCGAACCGAGAAGTACGCGGGGAGGCGGCGGAGCACCAGGACCAGCACCACGAGGGTGATGGTTTCCACGAGCACCTGGGTGAGCGCCAGGTCGGGGGCGCCGTGCAGCATGAAGAGGACGGCGATGGAGTACCCGGTGACACCGGCGAGGATGACGGCCTTGAGCCGACGCCGGGCTCGGGCGGCCAGCACGGCGGCCCCGACGGCGAGCCCACCCGCGACCAGCTGGACCGGGGTGTCCCAGGCTCGCAGGTCAGCCATGGCCGGCAGGGCCGTGCCGGTGCTCAGCGCCCCGGCGACGAGGCCCACGAAGACCACGAGGATGACGCCGAGGTAGAACGGCAGGGACCCCCGCTGGGTGAATGCCGTGACGTCTCCCGCAACGTCGTCGAGCCGACGCATCGCCTTGCGGTACACCCGGTCGGCGTCCCCGGGGACACGGAGCCGGTGCTGGAGGCTCTCCACCCGGACGCGGTAGGCGAACAGCAGCGCCCCGGCCGCCAGGATCAGGACGGTGAGGCCGAGCGCGGGCGTCGGGCCGGCCCAGAGCGTGAGGTAGCCGGGCTCCCCCGGATACGTGGCGGCATGCGGCTGGAGCAGGTCCTCGCCGACCTGCGGCACCAACGCCACGGCCAGACCCAGCAACGCGAGGACTGCGGCGGGCAGCACGAGCGTCCTGGGTGGCCGGGAGACGGTCACCGGCTCGAGCGGATCCCCGTCGGCGTCGTGCACCGGGGCCGTCCCCGGCATGGCCGGACCGAAGGCCCCCCACCAGAAGCGCAGCCCGTAGGCCACGGTCAGGGCCGAGCCGATCACCATCGCCGCCAGGACCACGGCGCCGATCGCGGTGCCGGCGTCGTGCACCATCGCCTCGAGCGCCGCCTCCTTGCCGACGTACCCCGCGAAGGGGGGCAGCCCGATCATCGAGGCGGTGGCGAGCGCGCCGACGGTCGCCGTGACGGGCAGGGCGCGGCCCACCCCATCCAGCCGACGCAGGTCGCGGGTCCCGGTGGACGCGTCCACCACGCCGACGACGAGGAACAGGGCCGCCTTGAACATCGAGTGGGCGCCGATCATCGCCAGCCCGGCGAGGGCGGCGGCCTCGTTGCCCAGCCCGACGAGCAGCACGAGCAGCCCCAGCTGGCTGACCGTGCCGAAGGCGAGCACCAGCTTGAGGTCGTACTGGCGCAGCGCCCGGTACCCGCCGTGGATCAGCGTCCACCCCCCGGCAGCGATGATGATGCCGCGCCACACCCCCAGGTCGGAGAAGCCGGGGGCGAACCGGGCGACGAGGTAGACGCCGGCCTTCACCATCGCCGCCGCGTGCAGGTATGCCGAGACGGGCGTGGGCGCGGCCATGGCCGAAGGCAGCCAGAAGTGGAACGGGACCAGCGCGGACTTGCTCCCCGCGCCGATCAGGAGCAGGACGACGGCGACCGTCACCACGGGGCCGGACGGCGGCTCCGCGATCACCTCGGACATCCGGTAGGTGGCGGCGGTCTCGCCGAGGAGCACGATGCCGACCAGCATCGCCAACCCGCCCGCGGTGGTGACGATGATCGCCTGCATGGCGGCGCGACGGGAGGCCTTGCGGTCGGAGTAGTGCCCGATCAGCACGTAGGACGTGATCGTGGTGAGCTCCCAGAACACGTAGAGCACCAGCATGTCGTCGGTGGCGACCAGGCCGAGCATCGAGCCTGCGAACGCGACGAAGACGCCGGCGAACCGGCCCAGCCCGCCCGCATGGGAGGAGAAGTAGGCCGAGGAGTACACCATCACCAGCGCGCCGACCCCACCGATCAGCACCACCATCAGCCACGCCAGCGTGTCCAGCCGGAAGCTCAGCTCCATCCCCAGGTGCGGGACCCATTCCACGATCTCCACCGGTCCGTCGCCGGCCATGACGCGGTTGGTCCACCGGAGGGCCCAGGCGACCGCGGCAAGGGGAACGAGCGCCAGGAGGAGGAACGCGCGGCGACCGAGCAGTCGGACCAGGGCGGGCGCGGCAAGGGCAGCCACCAGGTGAGCGGTGAGCAAGCCCAGCACATGGCCTCCGTCCGGTCGGGGCGGTGGTCGGTCAGGGTCCGGTCCTGCAAGGCCTGGCCTCGCGTCGACCGGGGTCGAAGGGAGTGGACGCCAGACCCGGTGGCGTCCGGTGCTGCGGGATGGCTCGATGGTACGTGGCGCCCGGTCGAAGATCGAACGGTGCCGTGGCGCCCGGTCGCCTGCGGACCCCCCGGGTAACGTGACGCCGTGAGCCCGCTGCAGATCGTCGCCGTCGCTCTGGCGCTCGTCGCGACGGTGGTGGGCGTCGGGGTCTTCACACTCGGCGTCCGGGCCATCGTGCGCACCCTGCGGATCGGGGGCCCGGCCCCGGACAGGCGCCGTCGTCCCGGACGGCGAACCTGGGTGGCGTTCTGGGAGATCGTGCACCACCGGCGCTTCAGGAGCCGGCCCGCGGTCCTCGTCGCGCACTGGTTCGTGATGGTCTCCTTCCCCCTGCTGTTCGTCACCCTGGTCACCGGCTACGGCCAGCTGGTCGAGCCCCGGTTCGCCCTGCCGCTGATCGGGACCTGGCCACCGCTGGAGTGGGCCGTCGAGATCCTCGCCTGGGCCACGCTCCTCGGCATCGGCGTCCTCGTGGGGGTGCGGCAGGTGGAGCACCCGCGTCGGGCGCGGGCTGCGGCGCGGGCCGTCTCCGCGTCGGGTCCCGGGTCGGCGTCCGGGGCGCCAGGCGGGCGCGCCTCCCGGTTCTTCGGCTCCAACGCCGGCCAGGCCTACTTCGTCGAGGCGATCATCGCCGGAGTGGTGGTCGCGGTGATCGTGCTGCGGGGGCTCGAGTACGCCCTCGCCGCTCAGGGCACGACGACGGCGCACCTCGCCACCGCGGCGCACTTCCCGTTGACGGCGTGGTTCGGTGCCGCGTGGGTGTCGGTCGACACGGCGACGCTGGAGAACGCCGTCGTCGTCGTCGCCCTCGCCAAGATCGTCATCTCCATGACGTGGATGGCGGTCGTGGGCAGCCGGCCGGCGATGGGCGTCTCCTGGCACCGGTTCTTGGCCGTGGTGAACGTGTGGGCACGGCGTGAGGTGGACGGGGGCCCCGCGCTGGGCCCGCTCCCCCCGGTGCGCGCGGGCGGCGCGGCCGTCGACTTCGCCGCACTGGAGGACCTGCCTGCCGACGCCCGCCTCGGGGTGGGCGCGATCGAGGACTTCACCTGGAAGGGCCTGCTGGACTTCTCCAGCTGCACCGAGTGCGGGCGGTGCCAGGAGCAGTGCCCCGCCTGGAACACGGGCAAGCCGCTGTCACCCAAGCTGATCATGCTCGCGCTCCGGGACCATGCCCACGCGACCGCCGCACACCTGCGCGTCGCCCCGAACGCCTCCACCGAGCCGGCCGGCCACACCGCCACCACCGGGCACGTCCCGCTGCCCTTCCCCACGCACCGCGGTTCCGCGCACGGCTGGTCTGCATCCGAGGGCCTCGATCCCGCCGCAGGGCCAGACGCCGGCACCGGGAGCCACCGCGACCTCGATGCCCTGTCGCTGGTGGGCGACGTCGTCGACCCACAGGCCCTGTGGGACTGCACCACCTGCGGCGCATGCGTGCAGCAGTGCCCGGTCGACATCGAGCACATCGACCACATCGTCGACATGCGCCGCCACCAGGTGCTCATGGCGTCGTCGTTCCCCGAGGAGCTGGGACCGATGTTCACCGGCCTGGAGCGGCAGTCCAACCCGTGGGGGCTGCCGGCACGGGGCCGCATGGACTGGGCCAAGGGGTTGGGGTTCGACGTGCCCGTGATCGGCACGGACCTGCCCGACGCCTCCGGCGTGGACTACCTGTTCTGGGTGGGCTGTGCGGGCGCCTACGACGATCGGGCCCGGCGCACCACCCGCGCCGTGGCCGAGCTGCTGCACACCGCCGGGGTGAGCTTCGCCGTGCTCGGCCAGGGCGAGTCGTGCACCGGGGACCCGGCCCGCCGCGCCGGCAACGAGTTCCTCTTCCAGATGCTGGCCCAGGCGGCGATCGACGCGCTCACCCGGGCGCGGCCGCAGCGGATCGTCGCGACCTGCCCGCACTGCTTCAACACCCTGGCCCGGGAGTACCCCCAGCTCGGGGGCAGCTTCGACGTCATCCACCACACCGCGCTGCTCGACCGGCTGGTCGCGGAGGGGCGGCTCACGCCGACCGTGCAGCCCGGACGGACCGTCACCTACCACGACCCCTGCTACCTCGGCCGGCACAACGAGATCTACGACCCGCCCCGCGAGCTCATCGCCTCGTTGCCCGGCGTGGAGCTGGCCGAGATGCCCCGGAACAAGGAGCGGTCGTTCTGCTGCGGCGGGGGTGGCGCCCGGATGTGGATGGAGGAGCGGACGGGCACCCGGATCAGCACCGACCGGGCCGCCGAGGCGCTCGGGACCGGAGCAGCGACCGTGGCCACCGGCTGCCCGTTCTGCACCGTGATGCTGTCCGACGGCGTCGGGGCCAACACCGCGACCGGCGAGGCCCGGCAGGCGGAAGTGGTCGACGTCGCCCAGCTGCTGCTGGAGGCCGTGCGCGCCGACGGGGTCGACCGGTGACAGCCGTCGCGGCCGCCTCCGTCCTCAGCGTCCGCTGATCAACGCTTCGGCACCGTCCCGAGGGCGTTCACGATCGCCGCGCCGGTCTCGGCGCTGCTGGGGAACGGCAGCTCGATGACCGCGCGCCCGCTGGTGACGCGGACCGACCGGGCGCTGGCGTAGCGCTTCACGTCGTTGACCTCGACCGCCGTCACCTGGGGGATCACGATCACGGTGTGGGCGACGGAGTGCACCGGTCGCTTGCCGACCGAGAACCACTGCTGGCGATGCAGCACGTGCAGCTGCCCCGGGCTCACGCAGACGATCGCGGCGTGGAGCGTCACCGGGCGGAGCATGTCGAGGACCTTCGGCATCGTTCCGGTGCGTCGTTGCACGGTGGTGCGCTGATGCGTCGCCGCCGGCACCACCTGGTCGTCGTGATGGGCGAGCTCGCGCTGCTCGGTCACCAGGGCGACGTCGTCCTCGCCGAGGTCTCGCAGGGCGAGCGGTCCGTGCTCGGTGTGCGGCGGGGTCTCGGACGTCGGTCCGGCGGGCGAGACCTCCCGGACCTTGGCCCGGAGCACGCCGACCAACCGTTCGATCAGGTCGTGGGACACGCTGTTGTAGCGGACGTTGATCGCCACGCCGTTGGCCTGGCTGCCCTCGACGTCGTAGACGAGGAACCGGCCGTCCAGGAGCGAGACGCTGCTCGCGATGGCGGCCGTCCGCCGATATGGGACCTCCACCGTCTCGTAGCCGTCCCCCTTGCGGGTGAGCACCGTCAGCGCGGCGGGCCCGGCGACCAGCAGGTGGTCGTACAGGTCCATGTCGGGATTGGCCTCGCGCCGCCAGATGCGCCGGGGAACCTTCAGCACCAGCTCCGCCGACTCGAGGTCGAGGCGGTGCGACCGGTACAGGGGCGGCACCTCCTCCGGGCTGGTCACTTCGAAGATCCATGGCCCGAATGCGTCGAACTCCGCTGTTCGCCTCATGCCTTCATGATCCCGCCATCTGCGCAGCAGCGAAACCCCTGGGAGATCCGAGCAGGCTCAGAGGTCGGCCGGGTCGACGACGAAGCCCATCATGTCGGTGACCTCGCCACCCACGGTCGCGTGCAGCGCGCGAGCGACGGCGAGCACGAGCGGTGTCACCCGGCTGCGGGCCACCCGGTGGGCGGGCGTCGGGCGCTCAGACTCCAGGTCGTCCAGGTCAGCGGGCTCCCACCGCACCTGGTAGGTCACGGCACCGTTCGCGGCCCACGGCAGGGCGGCGATGACGGAGGGCGGGTCCAGCTCGGGACCCACCTCCAGGGCCACCATCCCGTCGATGTCCAGGTCCGCGAGCGCGCCGTAGGCCTGCATCGGGGCGGGTTCGGAGAGGGCGGCCAGGTCGTACGCCTCGGCCGCCTCGTGGACAGCCGCACGCTGCTCCGGGGTGAGCACCTCCGCCCCGGACACCGGCACCTCCCCGATCCCCGGGGGAGGGCCCTGCCACGGCGTGGTGGGCAGGTTGAGGTACGCACGCGGGAGGGCGCGACGCATGACCGTCAGCGCCGCCTCCGGGTGCAGCCAGACATCGCTCCACACGGTCAGGTCGACGGCGGCCGCGGCCTCCGGCAGCAGCAGGGTGCCCGGGCGGCCGTCCGGCAGGGTCGCGGTGCGTAGGCCCCCGCCGAGGCGCCGGGCCACGGCGAGCGCCCAGTCGAGCACCCGCCCCTCGTCGCGCACCGGCAGGCCGTCGGGGAAGGCGCGTCCGAACCCGGTGCGGTCCCCGGAGTCCGGCCACGGCGGGTCGCCGCGCTCCGCCGGTGCGTGGACCGCGTAGACCGTCCCGGTGAACAGCGGCAGGCCCAGCAGGTGCGCATCCTCCGGACCGACGGCGTACGGACCGACCAGCTCGCTCAGGCGCGACAGGCGGAGGGTCCGGGGAGACGACGACGTCCGTCGTGACCTGGTCTCGCGCGCGCCAGCGGTGGCGGACGCCGTCTCGACCGCCCGCGGGAAGCGGGTCCGGGCCAGCGCCGCCACCTCGTCGTGCACGACGTCACCGGGGAGGGCCAGCAGGTGGTGGCGCGCCTCAGCGGGGTCGAATGGCGAGTGGGTCATCCCCCGAGGGTAAGCCGCGGCAGTTGCCGGGATGCTTCGCGCATGTTGCCTGGGCGAAGCCCTGCGGCGGTCAGACGTCCGTGCGGTCGAAGCCCTGGAACGAACGTGACGCCGTCGGGCCCCGCTGCCCCTGGTACCGCGATCCGTACACGCTCGAGCCGTAGGGGTGCTCGGCGGCCGAGGAGAGCCGGAAGAAGCAGAGCTGGCCGATCTTCATGCCGGGCCACAGCTTGATCGGCAGGGTGGCGACGTTCGAGAGCTCGAGCGTCACGTGGCCGGTGAAGCCCGGGTCGATGAACCCGGCCGTGGAGTGGGTGAGCAGGCCGAGCCGCCCGAGGGACGACTTGCCCTCCAGGCGCGCGGCGACGTCGTCGGGCAGGGTCACGGCCTCGAAGGTGGAGCCGAGCACGAACTCGCCGGGGTGCAGGACGAACGCCTCGCCGGGATCGACCTGGACCAGACGGGTGAGGTCCGGCTGGTCCTCGGCGGGGTCGATCACCGGGTACTTGTGGTTGTCGAAGAGCCGGAAGTAGCGGTCCAGGCGCACGTCGATGCTCGACGGTTGGATCATCGCCGGGTGGTAGGGCTCGAGGACGACGCGCCCGGACTCGATCTCGGTGCGGATGTCGCGGTCGGAGAGCAGCACGGCCAACACGCTAGCGGGTGGGTGCCGGCCACGGCTCGGCACCCACCCGGTGCGTGGTCAGGGCAGGTCGGCCGACATGGGCCAGATGCTCCACAGGGTGCTGCGCATGCGGCGTGGCTGCTGGAGGACGGTGAGCACCTGGAACGCGATGTCCTGCGGCATGAGGTACTCGTCCAGCGCTGGGTCCCCCTCGGTGCGACCCGCGCCGATGGCGAACTCGGTGCTGACCCCGGCGGGGCAGAGGGCGGTGACCCGGATGCCGTCGCGGCGGAGCTCGCGGTCCAGCGCCCCGGCGAGGCCGACCTGACCGAACTTGGTGGCGGCGTACACAGCCTCGTTGCCGTCCCCGCGCAGGCCCGCGACGCTGGCGACGATGACGATGTCGCCGCCGCCGTTTCGCCGCATCTCGGGAACGGCCGCGCGCACGGACCACACCGTGCCGGTCAGGTTGACCTCGAGCATGCGGGTCAGGTCCTCGTCGCTGGCGTCCTCGATGCCGCCGTACATCCCGATGCCGGCGTTGGCGACCATCGTGTCGAAGCGGCCGAAGCGCTCCACCGCCGCGCTGACCAGCGCCTTGTTCTGCTCGGGGTCGCGGACGTCGGTGGGGACGGCGAGCGCATGATCGGCGCCGATCTCCTCGACCAGCTCCTCAAGGCGCTCGGTTCGCCGGGCACCCAGCACCACGTTCGCGCCGGCCTCGGCCAGCATGCGGGCCGTCTCCCGTCCGATCCCCGCGCTCGCTCCGGTGATCGCTACCACTGTCCCTGTCAGATCCGTCTTGTCGTACGGCACGTCCAACCTCCCAAGTGTTTGCGTTCACATGAGCGTATGCCCGCGGCCGGTCACGTGGGTGCCGGGGTTGCCCGCAGGCGGGTCGCGTGGGTGCGGGGAAACCGCCCGCGGCGAACAAAGCGAGGCCCCTCGGAGTAAGCGTCCGAGGGGCCTCGCGGGCCGTCGAGTGTGGAGACCAGCTGCCCGGTCCCGTCAACCCCGCTCTGGCGGTGCGGCCGATCAGGTGCACAGTTGCCCGTGCGATCGATCGGTGACGACCAGCCTTCCGGTCCGTGCGAGCACCTGCGACGCCATCCGCAGCCCATCGAGTTGCCCCGACGAGATGGTCCGCCGTTCTCCGGTCGGCCCGGCGATCCTTCCGGTCATCTTCTCGAGTTGCCCCGGTTCCGATGTCCCTCCGGCGTCGCCGTTGGTGAAGTTCTAGTCCTCACGACGGAGGCTCGCAAGCGCTTCCGCGCACGAATTTGCCTCCATCGGATGTGCACATGGCGATCCACAGATGTGACTGCGGAACGGGCTCGAGACCCACAGCCCTGTGGACGAAAGATGTGGACGAATCGGACGGCGGCGGGGACTGGAGCCGCTTCTCTTGGTGGCGGGTTGGCGCCTGCAGCCGCCGCGCGAGCCGGTATCATCGTCGGGCGCCCTCCTCGGAGCAGCGCGCGGGTGTAGTTCAGTGGCAGAACTTCAGCTTCCCAAGCTGATAGCGCGGGTTCGATTCCCGTCACCCGCTCCGCAGTAAACATGCAGGTCAGCCGCTTTGTCTTGCGGCCTCCCCGCTGCGCTAGCTACCCTCGGACTCTCGGCACGGACCATTACGGGCCATTACGAGTTGGGGGGCACTGTGGCCAACCGGAAGGGACGGCGCCTCTTCGGGTCCATCCGCAAGAGGCCCTCGGGCCGCTGGACGGTGCGCGTACCCATCCCGGACAGTGGCGGCAAGACCCGGTCGATCGGCACGTTCCCGACCAAGAGAGCCGCCGAAGACGCGCTGGCGATCGAGCGCGGCTCCATTGTCACCGGGACGTGGGTGGACCCTGACCGCGGAGCGGTGAGCCTCGGCGACTACGCGGCGACGTTCATCGCCACCAACGGGTACCGCGAACGGTCCCGTGCGCTGAACGAACGGCTCCTCGGCCAGTGGATCACGACGACCCAGTTCATCACCGTCGGCGCGAGTCGCCACGCGATCGCCCTGGGGAATCGGCCGCTGTCCTCGATCACGGCTCAGGACGTCCGGCTGTGGCACGCTGCGATCGCCGCCGAGTCCCGTCGACGCGCCGCAGCGCGGCATCAGCGGGCCGCGACGTCCCCCAAGGCCGTGAACGCCACGATTCGCGCATGGGCCGAGGACGCGGGCGTCGCCGTCGCCGCCACCGGGCGCATCCCGGCAGCGGTCCGAGCCAGCTGGGAGGCGGCCGGCGGCCGCAAGGCGCTGGTTGTCGATCTCCCGCCGACGGCCGGGGCGACCGAGGCCGCACAGGCGTACCGGTTGCTGCACGCGATACTGGAACGGGCTCGCCGAGACGGCCTCACCCGGGAGAACCCGGCGACCATCCGGGGCGCGGGCGCCGTGGCCACGCTCGAACGCACTCCCGCGAGCGTCGCCGAGCTGCGGGTCGCCGCGGGCGCCATGCCTGCGCGCTACCGGGCCGCCGTGTGGGTCGCTGCCCTGACCTCGGTCCGTAGCGGCGAGCTGTTCGCGCTTCGCCGGCGCGACTGGGACCCGAAGCGACACACGCTGCGCATCGAGCGGGCCGTCGAGCTCGAGGCTGCTGACGACTCCTTCGGCCAGGTCAAGGCGTCGGCGTCACTGCGCACGGTCGTCGTGCCAAAGCTGGCCGCAGCGGCACTGGAGGAGCACCTGGAGAAGTTCACCGCCAAGGCGCCGGGATCGTTGATCTTCACCACCTCGACCGGCGGCATCATCTATCCCGACCGGATCGGCAAGCACTGGACCCGCGCGCGCGCTGCGGCCGGTCGCGGCGACCTTCGGTGGCACGACCTGCGCCACACCGGGCAGAGCATCGCCGCGGCCGCAGGTGCCGGCATCAAGGAGCTGCAGGCTCGGGCGGGGCACTCCACGACGACGGCCGCCGTCCGCTACCTCCACAGCGTCCAGGACGGCGACCGGCGTGTGGCGGCGGCGATGGACGAGCTCGTGGCCCGCGAGGACGAGTCAGGCGATCACTCGTAACCAAGTCTCCCGACCGAGGGAGTCGACCCGGACGGGTCGGGCAGCCGGCGTGGTGCAGGCGTCGATGAGGCGATCTGCGGTGGACTGCCGGACTCGGATCGACCGTCCGATGGAGACCACCTCGACACGGCGTTGCTCCATCAGGGTTCGCGCCTGCCGCTCGGAGATGCCCAGGTAGGCGGCCAGCTGTCCGCGGTCGAGCAGCGGGTCGGGGTTCTCGACGGCGACGCGGTCGCGCGCAACCTCCACGAGCGTGGGTTCGTCCTCTGGATGGTCTGCCATGACGTACGACCCGCGAGTACTCACTGCGTCCTCCCTGGTCCCGCGTGTGCGGCCTTGATCTCCGAAGGCGCGATGCGGCCGTCGGGAGATCACAGCGCCCGGACACCACGGCGGGGCGGCGACTCCACCGCACCCACGCGCGCGGCGTCACGAGCTGAGGCGTGCGATCCCTCTGCACGTGAAGGGCCCATGGGTTGCACGTCGACGTCGGGAAGGCAGGCTGCGTCGGGAACTCGCAGCCGCCCAGGGCGGCAAGCGCCGTCACGGCGATCAGGCACCACCAGATGGCTGGCTTGCCCGATGCGCGTCGACCGTTCACCGAACGAGGCTGTCACCTGGGCCACACCGGTTCGCGACGATCCTGTGTGGGTACTGCGAAAGGCGCTCGCTCCTCGCGCCTGCACCTGCTGCGGACTCCCCACGGTCCAGGGTTGCCGAATCCAGCGTCGCCGCAGGTCAGCGGCTCATGTGCGGATGAGTCGGCCGGTACGCCGGGTTCTGGTGCGCCCTCCAGTGGGGCAGTTGATGGCCACGACTGGTCCTTCTGCGGACTCGTTGCGGACTGGCTGCGGACTCGTGACAGCGAGCACGATGACCGGGCCGGCCCGCGTGCTCGCGCGTGGGGCGCGGACTGACGTCCCCGCGACCGGGCGTTCGGACACGGCCGAAGCGACCCAGGGGCCAGCCTGCTCGTCGCCCGGCTCGGCGTGGCCCGGGTCAGCTCCGGGGTGGCGGCCCGCCTTGACGGGCTCGGGTGTAGTGCGTTGGTCCGGCACGGGCTGTCTGCTCCGGCCATCGACGAGGCGCCCGCCACGCTCTCCAGGAACAGGATGCGGCAACTACGTGCCACTGAGATGCCCGAGCGGACCCACAGCGGCACAGCCGCGGTCTCGCACGGGTCGCTTGCGAAGAGCCAGTATCGTGGGCCAGGTGATCCGCGAACACAACCGCCGTCGCTGGTTGCTGCTCGCGGTCTTCGCCGTCCCGGTCGCGATCCTTTCTCTGGGTGCGCTCACGATCGTGCGCCAGGGGGCGGTGGTGGTGCACCAGTGCGTCCCAGCGAGCGGCGTGAACGGATGGCTCGGAGTCCAGTTCGCCCTGCTGCGCGTGGATAGCGACTGCCCCCCGGGGGCTCTGGCCGTCGGGGGTGATGCCCACCACGCCCTGGGTATCGTCGCAATGGTCGCCCTGCCGGTGCTGCTCGCCCACGTGGCTGGCGCGAGCATCTGGCTCGGCCTCGCCGCGATGCTCCGGCGCCTGATCGTCGGTGCCGTCGCGCTGCTGCGGCGCGTGATTCCCGCCCTGCCGGTGCCGAGCGACGTCATCAGGTTCCGGTACGCCGGGCCGGTCGCCACGACTCACCTCGCTGGTCTCGACCGCCTGGCCGCCTCGTGCCTGTGGCGGCGCGGCCCGCCTGCTCTGCGCGCCGCCTGACTCCTGCGCCAGCCCGCCAGTGGGCAGCGCTCTTGCGCACCCCCAAGCCCCCGGCATCTCGAGTCCCGGTGATGACGCACCCCCTTGACTCACCTCACCCCTGGGCTGGTCCACTGCCGCCCACCCGTACAGAAGGAAGTCCCATGCCGAACCCCACCAAGGCTGAGCGCCGCGCCGAGGCCCGCATCCGGGCCGAGCGACTGCGCGAGGAGCAGCAGCGCGCAACTCGTCGCCAGCGAACCATCGCCATCTCCCTGCTCGTCGTCGGCCTCCTCGCCGTCGGCGCGATGGTCGCCTGGATCCTGAGCAACCAGCCCGAGCCTGCATCTGATCTGAGCGACGTCGAGGACCCGCTGGGCTCTGTCAGTGCCCCTGCCACCGCCAACGACCAGGGCGGCATCCCCGTCGGCCCGGACGGTGTCGCCGGTACGACCGGCAACGCCGATGCTGTCCAGGTCGCCGTGTACTCCGACTTCATGTGCCCCATCTGCGGCCTGTTCGAGGAGACCAACGGCCAGGTCCTGAGCGACCTGCGCGAGAGCGGTGACATCGTCCTCGAGTACCGGCCGGTCTCGATCCTGGACCAAACGTCCCAGGGCAGCCAGTACTCGACCCGGGCGGCGACCGCCTCCGCGTTCATCGCCGACCAGGACCCCGCCGCGTTCGTCGCTTTCAACGACGCGATGTTCGCCAACCAGCCGGAGGAGGGCACCCAAGGCCTGACAGACGAGCAGATCGCGGGTATCGCCCGCGGCGCCGGTGTGCAGGACGACGTCGCGGCCGCCATCGCTGACGGCAGCTACTTCACCGGAGACGCGTCCTTCGCGCCGTGGGTCGCCGCATCCACCGAGCAGGCCACGCGCGACTTCCCGGACGGGTTCGGCACACCGACCATCCTGGTCGACGGTCAGAACATCGCCGACCTCGAGGTCGACTGGCGCGTCCCCGGGGCGCTGACGGCAGCGATCGAGTCCGCGCGTGGCTGAGTCGGCGACCGCGGTTCGTCCGCAGCCGACCGACGAGGGACTGGTCGCGAAGGCGTTCCGGATCCGACACGACAACCGGTTCATCTTCACCACCATGCTGCTGTCGGCGTGTGTAAGCCTGCTCGCGTCCTTCGTGCTCAGCGTGGACGCGCTCCGCCTGGCCGAGAACCCCAACCTGATCCTTTCGTGCGACCTCAACGCCACGCTCTCGTGCGGGACGGTGGCGCAGTCGTGGCAGGCGAGCTTGTTCGGGTTCCCGAACGCGTTCCTCGGGCTCGTGGCCGAGCCGGTTGTCATCACCCTCGCGGTCGCGTCCCTGGGCGGGGTCCGCTTCCCGCGCTGGTTCATGTTCTCGGCGCAGGTCGTGTACACGCTCGGGGTGATCTTCGCGTACTGGCTCTTCGCACAGTCGATGTTCGTCATCGGTGCGCTGTGCCCGTGGTGCCTGCTGGTCACCGTCTCCACGACGCTTGTCTTCACGACGCTGACGCACGTCAACATCCGTGACGGGAGCCTGTACCTGCCCGCGGGACTCCGGGCGAAGGCCCAGGCGGCCATCAACCGTGAGGTGGACGTGATTGTCGTGTGGCTGTGGATCCTGTTCCTCGCCGGGGCCGTCGCGGTGAAGTACGGGCCGGCGCTGGTGAGCTGACGGGAGCTGAGCTGAGAGGGCGCGGGAGTGAGGTCTCGATGGTCGATCACGTCGAACGTCGCAGCGGCACGAGCATCAGGCGCAAGGGCATGCACATCGGCTGGGGCACCTACTTCAAGGTCGGCATCGTCCCCTGACGATCCCGGTGCTCGTCGTCCCGCTCCTCGCTCTCGTCGGCTGGCTCACCCTCGTCGGCGTGTAGCCGCGCACTGCGGATTCGATCTGGGTCGAATTTGACTCGCTTCAAAACCATGAGGAGGAGCGATGACTGGAACAGGAGCCCGGGAGCGTGCGATCGGTCCGGACGTCGCCGCACGGGTCGCCGAGGCGCTCAAGGCCCTCAGCGAGCCTAGCCGGCTGCGAGCCTTGTCCGCGATCGCGACGGCCGAGGCGGGCGAGGTGTCGGCCGGTGAGCTCGCCGCAATGACCGACGTCACGGCCCCGACCTTCTCCCATCACCTGCGGGTGCTCAAGGACGTCGGCCTCCTCACCTCACAGCGCCGGGCCAGCACGGTGTACTACCGGATCGCCCCCGAGGTTCAGCACGCCGTCGTTGTGCTGCTTGAGGCGTTCGTCCCGGTGGCGGCGCGTCTGGGCGCCCAGCGCCTGGGCTCCGAGCGCGCAGAGGTTCCTGAGCCGCCGGGTGGGATGGACCCGCTACGGCACGCCGATGAGCTCATCGACCGGATCGGTGAACGGCTCGCCGACCGGTTGCGTGAGACCTGAGGAGCGCGGCACGGGCGCGAGCATGACCGACGAGGTCACGACAGCGGTGACGCACCTGACGTCGCTGCGCCGAGGTGCGACCGGCCGCGTCGCGGGTCTGGACCCTGTTTCGCTCCCGCAGTACGCCGGCGACTGGCCGATCTGGGCTTCGTCGTCGATGCCGAAGTGCGCTGCCTACGGCGTGCACCGCTCGGCAGCTCGCCAGCGGACACAGCTGGGCCGGCGTCGGAGCTGCCGTGCGCGACGCCGTCCAGCACGCGGTGACCACCCTGGGCCAGAGCCCCCTCGCCGAGGACCAGGACGAGGCGTTGAGCCTTCAGTCCTCGTACCGCCGCTGGACCTCCCTGCACCCATCTTGCCCGCGGTCGCGTGTCCCCCGCGTCGCGTCGGGAGCGACGTCGGCGCGACGGCGTCGGCGTCGGCGTCGGCGTCACAGTGCATCGCTCTACGGCTGTACCATCGCCGCATGACGATAATGCATACCGACGGCGGCCCTGCCGTCGACGAGTCCGGCGCGCTGTCATCGGCGGCGTGCCTGTTCCACGGGTTCAGTGACCCGTCCCGGTTGGCGATCCTGCGCCACCTGGCCCTCGGGGAGCACCGGGTGGTGGACCTGACCAAGCACCTGGGCCTGGCGCAGTCCACGGTCTCCAAGCACCTGGCGTGTCTGCGTGACTGCGGACTGGTCTCCTCCCGCGCGCAGGGCCGGGCGTCGGTGTTCTCCCTGACGCACCCCGAGGCGATGCTCGACGTGCTGGCCGCGGCTGAGCGGCTCCTTGGCCTGACCGGTGACGCGGTCGCGCTGTGCCCGGTGTACGGCGTGGACGGCAGTGCGGCAGCGGCCCACGGCTCGGTGGTCGCGCCGTGACCGCCGTCGACCTGGCCGCTCCCGAGGTCGAGCGGCTGACACGCCGTGGGCTGCGCCTGGCGCAGTTCACCGTGGCCTACAACGTCGTCGAGGGCGTCGTCGCGATCACCGCCGGCATCGTGGCCGGCCTGGTATCGGTGATCGGGTTCGGCATCGACTCCGGCATCGAGTCCATCGCCGCGGTCCTGGTGGGCCTGCGCCTGGCCGCGCGGTTGCGGCACGGCGCGGCCGACGAGGCCAAAGAGCGGCTCGTCCTGCGCGCGGTCGCCGTGACGTTCTTCGTCCTCGCCGCGTACGTGACCTTCGAAGGCATCCGCAGCCTGGTGGTGGGTGAGACGCCCGACAGCTCGCCAGTCGCCATCGCGCTCCTCGCCGCCTCGCTCGTCGTGATGCCCGTCCTCGCCGCGGCCAAGCGGCGAGTCGGCCTGGCCCTGCGGGACAACCTGATCCTGGCCGACGCCGCGGAGACCCGGATCTGCGTCCTGCTGAGCGTCTCCACCCTGGCCGGCGTCGGCCTGTTCCAGCTCACCGGTGCCGCCTGGCTCGACCCTCTGGCAGCCTTCGTGATCGCCGCGTTCGCGGTCCACGAGGGTAGGGAAGCCTGGGAGGGCGAGCTCGTCGAGAACGACGACGATGGGGATGAGGACGACGATGACGACTGAGTCGGCCGCCGGCATCGCGCTCGGCCTGTACGCGCTCGGCCTGCTGGTGACCTTCGGGATACGGACCTGGGCGCACCGCCGCGCGACCGGCAGCTCCGGGTTCCGCGGCCTGTCCGGCCGTCCGGGGTCTGCCCCGTGGTGGGGCGGCGTCCTGTTCGCTGCAGCCCTGCTCCTGACCACCGCGGGTCTCGTGCTCGCCGCGACCGGCACCGTGCCGGCAGCCGCCGTCCCTGCCGTTGCGCGCTGGGCAGGTTTGGCCCTTGCGACCGCTGCCTTCGCCGGCGTCGTCCTTGCCCAGAGCGGGATGGGCACGTCCTGGCGGATCGGCGTGGACACCACCGAGCGCACCACCCTGGTGACCGGTGGCCCGTTCGCTCTGGCACGCAACCCGATCTTCACCGCGATGTGCGCGGCACTGGTCGGTCTGGTCCTCACGGCCCCGACGGTGCTGACGGTCTTGGGTCTGGTGTGTCTGGTCGTGGCCGTCGAGTTGCAGGTGCGTGTCGTGGAGGAGCCCTACCTCCTGGCGACCCACGCCGGCACGTATGCCGCTTACGCGGCCCGGGTCGGCAGGTTCGTGCCTGGCGTGGGCCGGATTCGCGCGACGATCGTGGCGGTGAGCTGATGGGCACCGGGCACGACCACGCCATCGGCACAGCCACCGGGCGGCACCGCCGCCGCCTGGTACTCGTCCTGACCATGACGCTGTCGGTGGTCGGCGTCCAGGTCGTCGGCGGGCTGATGTCCGGGTCGCTGGCGCTCCTCGCGGACGCCGGGCACATGCTCACCGACGCCTCCGGCGTCGCGATCGCCCTCATCGCCTCCATCCTCGCGGCCCGGCCGGCGACCAACGCCCGCACCTACGGCCTGCAGCGCGCCGAGATCCTCGCCGCCTTGGCCAACGCCGTCCTGCTCGCCGTCCTCGCCGTCTGGGTCATCGTCCAGGCGGTCGGCCGGTGGAACGACCCGCCCGAGGTCGCCAGCGGCCTGATGCTCGTCGTGGCGATCGTCGGGGGCATTGCGAACCTGATCAGCCTGCTGGTCCTGCGGGGCGCCCGCGACGACAGCCTGAACGTGCGCGGCGCCTACCTGGAGGTCCTCGGCGACCTCGTCGGGTCCGTCGCGGTCATCATCGCCGCGATCGTCATCGCGACCACCGGGTACACCCGAGCCGACGTCATCGCCTCGGTCGGCATCGGGCTGTTCATCCTGCCGCGCGCCTGGGGACTGCTGCGCGACGTCCTCGACGTACTGCTCGAGGCCACCCCCAAGGGCCTGGACCTCGAGACGGTCCGCGAGCACATCCGGGACGTACCGGGGGTCGTGGACCTGCACGACCTGCACGCCTGGACCATCACCAGCGGCGTGCCGGTCCTGTCCGCCCACGTCGTCGTCGACCAGGACTGCATCGACACCGGCCGCACCGGACAGGTCCTGGACCAACTGGCCGCCTGCCTGGGTGAGCACTTCGACACCGACCACTGCACCTTCCAACTCGAGCCGGTCGCGCACGGCAGCCACGAAACCCGCCAACACGCATGAGGCACTCGTCGGGCTGGTCACGCTGCCCTAGGTCCGGCCCGTCACTCCCTCAGCTCGCGCAGGCGGGCCGAAGGCGGGGCGCGTCGGGCCCGTCGGCGACGATGCCGCCAAGAGCGTGGAGTGCCGCAGCGAATGCCCCGGGGGCGAGGCGGTACCAGGTGTAGCGGCCCTCGGGCTCGCTGACCACGACGCAGGCCTCGCGCAGCAGGCGCAGGTGGTTGCTGATCGTGGTCTGCCGCGCGCCGGTGATGTCGACCAGGTGGCACGTGCACAGCTGCTCGCGGGACAAGGACTCCACGATCTTCAGGCGCAGTGGGTCGGAGAGGAGCCCGAACTGGCTCATGACCGCGGGCGGGAAGGGAACCCGAGGCAGGGGGACGGCGACCGGACTCATGTCCCATACGATACTCGTATCAGTGTGATCTGATGTCAGCAGGAAGTGATGTGTCGGCCCGAGGTTCGAGGAGGACCTGATGGCTCGCGTGGAGATCTTCGACCCGGCGATGTGCTGCTCGACCGGTGTCTGTGGCACGGACGTCGACCCGGCGCTCTCTCGCTTCGCCGCTGACGTGGCGTGGCTGTCCGGCCGCGGCGTCGAAGTGGACCGGGCCACCCTCGCCCAGGAACCGGCGAAGTTCATCGCCAACGACGCCGTCCGGCGGGCCCTGGAGACGGACGGGACCGCGGCGCTGCCGATGGTCCTGGTCGACGGGTCGGTGACGGCCAAGGGCCACTACCCCAGCCGGACCGAGCTCGCCGCCTGGGCCGATGTCCCGCGCACCGCCATCCCGCTGAGCGCCGCCGTCGCGGCCGCCAGCAGCCCGGCGCAGAGCTGCTGCGGCGGGACGGGTTGCTGCTGAGATGACCTCCCCGGTCCTGAGCGACGTCCGGCTCCTGCCCGGGATCCTCGGCGCGGCAACGCCGTACCTGTTCTTCACCGGCAAGGGCGGGGTCGGCAAGACCTCATGCGCGGCCGCGACGGCTGTTGCCTTGGCCGACGCCGGCCGCCAGGTGCTCATCGTCTCCACTGACCCGGCGAGCAACCTGGCCGAGGTGTTCGCGATGCCCGAGCCCACCTCCTCGCTGCCCGTCCCAGTCCCGGGCGTGCCTGGCCTGGACGTCGTGGACATCGACCCGTCGGCGGCCGCGGCGCAGTACCGCGAGCGGGTCGTGGGCCCCTACCGTTCGCTGCTGCCCGCCGAGGCGGTGGCCTCGATCGAGGAGGAGCTCTCCGGGTCATGCACCGTCGAGGTCGCCGCCTTCAACGAGTTCGTCACGCTCCTGACCAGCCCTGACGTCGCCGCCTCCTACGACCACGTGGTCTTCGACACCGCACCCACCGGCCACACCCTGCGCCTGCTCGCACTGCCCGCAGCCTGGACCGGGTTCCTCGAGACCAACACCGCCGGAATCACCTGCGTCGGCCCCGTCTCCGCCCTCGGGCACGCCCACGAGTCCTACGCCGCCAGCCTTGCAGCGCTGCGCGACACCGACCGCACCACCATCGTGCTCGTCGCCCGCGCCGAGACCTCATCCCTGGCCGAAGCCGCCCGCGCCGCGCGCGACCTGGCCGACCTCGGGATGACCCACCAGCGCCTCGTCGTGAACGGGGTCCTCACCGGGCCGACCAGCAGCGACCCGGTCGCCACCGCACGACGCGACCGCGAGGCCACCGCGCTCGCCGGGCTGCCCGGCGAGCTCGCCGCGGCTACATCTGTGGACACCGTCCCGCTCTTGGCGCGCGCACCCATGGGTGTCGAGGCCCTCCGCGCGGCCCTGACCGGTTCCACCGCACACGAGTCCGCTCCACCGCTGATGCCACCGGAGATGGACTCCCTCACTGCACTCGTAGCCGAGCTCGCGGCGGGCGACCCCTGCATCGTGATGACCATGGGCAAGGGTGGCGTCGGCAAGACGACCATCGCCGCAGCGCTCGCTCTCGCCCTCGCCGACCGCGGCCTCCCGGTCACCCTCACCACCACCGACCCCGCGGCGCACGTGGACGACGTCCTTCCCGACCCACCGGCGAACCTGGCCATCACCCGGATCGACCCGGCAGCCGAGACCGCCGCCTGGACCGAACACGTGCTGGCCACAGCCGGGGCGGGGCTCGACGACGGCGCCCGCGACCTGCTCACCGAGGACCTGCGCTCCCCCTGCACCGAGGAGGTCGCCGTCTTCCACGCGTTCGCCCGGACCGTGGCCGACGCCGCGGGTCGGTTCGTGGTCGTCGACACCGCACCGACCGGACACACCCTGCTCCTGCTGGAGTCCTCGCAGAGCTTCGCCCGCCAGGCGACCGCGCGAGGCGCCCAGGCCGACGACGCCGCCACGACGCTCTTCGCGTCCCTGGCCGATCCCAGCCGCACGCGCATCGTCCTCGTCGCGCTGCCCGAGGCCACCCCGGTGCACGAAGCATTGGCCCTGCAAGCCGACCTCGCCCGGTCCGGCCTGCGCCCCTGGACATGGGTCGCCAACTCCTCACTCGCCGCAACCGACACCACCGACCCCGTCCTGCGCGCCCGAGCGGCCGACGAGGCCCGCTGGCTCGCAGAGATCACCGACGCCAGCCCGCGGCACCCGGTCATCGTGCCGTGGCTCGCCGAGGTGCCCACCGGCGCCGACGCCCTGCGACGTCTCACCGCGGAGGCGGCGCCGCTCTCGCACTGATCACAGGCATCGTGAGTGCCGAAGCCTCACGCCCTCACCGTCAGGCAAGCGCGCGGCTTCGCTCCAAGCTGCCCCTGCCGATCGCGGTGAAGATGCGCTGAAGGTCTTCTGGCGCAGCGCCACGGCTCAGGACCGCGGCGTACCGTGCGGAGATACCCCGTGAGGTGTTCCTCGAGCGAAGGTCGGTGACGGCGTGGGCTGGCTCGAGATGACTGCTGGCACCGGGTGGATGTGGGTGTTCGGCGGCCTCATCATCGCCGGGCTCGTCCTGCTCGGGATCGTGGTGGCGCGTGTCGTCAGAGGCGGAATCACGCCGGGAAGTCAGCCGGGGACGGCACCCGAGGATCCCTCCGCCGTTGAACAGCTGGCCCAGCGCTACGCGCGCGGTGAGATCGACACCGTGGAGTACGAGGAACGACTGCGCCACCTGCGCGGTGCGTGACCATGCAACCGATCAGCCGTCGAGAGGCATTGCGCCTCGGTCTGCTCGGGACCGCAAGCATCGCCGTCGGGGCTGTCGGCATGACGTGGACGCAACGGTCGCCCGAGGGCTCGTCCGCCTCGCTGCCAACTGGCGGTCTGACGCCGACGCCCGCGACAAGGGGATTGACGTCCGCTCCCGCCACATGAGCTTCGATCTGCGCTTCACCCGCGGGGCGCGTACATGATCACGGCGACGCCAAGCAGGCAGATGATCGCGCCGGTGATGTCCCAGCGGTCGGGTCGGAACTTGTCCACGACGACTCCCCAAGCCAGGGAGCCGGCCACGAAGATGCCGCCGTAGGCGGCAAGGATCCGACCGAAGTTCGCGTCCGGCTGGAAGGTTGCGACGAACCCGTACAGGCCCAGGGCGACGATTCCCGCCCCGACCCACAAGACTCCGCGGTGCTCGCGGACGCCCTGCCAGATCAGCCAGGCCCCGCCGATCTCGGCGAAGGCGGCGACGGCGAAGAGCAGCAGTGAGCGCAGCACGGTCATGGTCGACAGTCTGCCCGTCAGTCGGCAGCCGGGGTGCGCTCCTGGGCCTCAGGTCGCCAGGTCCCACAGCAGGAACCCGTTGAGCGTCACGATGAGTGCTGCAACGGCACTGGCGGCCGCCGTGGTCGTTGGCCGGTTGACCAGCGACTCCATGAGGTCGCGGCGTGCGGTGAACATGACCAGCGGGACGAGCGCGAACGGAATGCCGAAGCTCAGCACGACCTGTGACCAGACCAGTGCGGCGGTCGGGTCGATGCCGACCGCCAGGACTACCAGGGCGGGAGCCAAGGTCAGAGCGCGCCGGAGGGTCAGGGGGATCTGCCGCTGCAGGAAGCCTGCCATCACGACCTGCCCGGCGAACGTCCCCACTGATGATGCTGCGAACCCGGACGCGAGCAGGGCGAGAGCAAAGGCGAGGGCGGGACCGCTACCGACGACGACGCCGAGATCGGCGTGCACGCCTTCGAGGGTGATGGCGGCCGAGTCACTGCCCGCGAACAGTTGCGCAGCGACGATGAGCATGGCCGCGTTGACAAGGCCGGCCGCGCCCATCGCCAGGAGGACGTCCAGCCGCTGGGCGCGCAGGGCCCTCCGCGTCCCGGCACCCTGTTCGGTTCCAGACGGGCCGTCTGAGAGCACGCTTCGGTACCGGCCTGGCGTCAGCGCGGAGTGCACGTAGATCACGTGCGGCATGACGGTCGCCCCGAGGATTCCGGTCGCGAGCAGCACGCTTTCGGTGCCGGCAAACCCGGGCACCAGCCCTTGGGCGAGGGCGTCGGCGTCGACTCCGGAGGCGACGAGGGTGTAGGCGAGGCCCAGTGCGATCACTGCCAGCAACCCGGTGATGACTGCCTCGAACGGACGGTAGCCGCGGCTCTGGGCGGCCAGGAGCCCGAACGCGACGACCGCCGTCATGAGCCCGCCGACCGGCAGCGGTACGGCGAAGAGCAGGTTCAGGGCGACCGCCCCGCCGACGACCTCGGCCAAGTCGGTCGCGATCGCCACGGCTTCGGCCTGGATCCACAGCCCCCAGGTCACGGGCCGCGGGAAGTGCCTACGGCACAGGGACGCCAGGTCGGACCCCGTCGCCATGCCGAGCTTGGCCGTCAGTGCCTGGATAAGCATCGCCATGAGGTTCGCGGCGACGATGACCCAGAGCAGGCGGTAGCCGAAACCCGCACCCCCGGCGAAGTTGGTAGCGAAGTTGCCGGGGTCCACGTACGCAACGGACGCGACGAACGCCGGCCCCAGGAGCGTCCACGTTCGCCGCCAACCGCTCGCGCCGCGTTCAGTGGCGGCTTGCCGACTGGCACCGACTGCGGAGGGGACCACTTCGGGCATCCGCCTTCTCCAAGGTCTGTCGGCGCGCTGCCAGCAACGTAAGGCACCGGGCCGACCGGCGGCACCTGCACGGCGACGCCGAGCTCTCGCCTCCATCACGGGTGCTGGCGGGCGTGGCCGATGGCTGCGGACCGCCGTCGAGTACGCCACGTGACAGTTCGCCACGGCGTCTCCGGCGGCGCCAAGCCGTAGGGTCACCTGGGGAGGGCGAGAGCATGGCATTGACCGACGCATCGGACGTCAGCGGGCCTGTGTGGCTGCCCACGCTGCCGCCGTCCTGGGAGACGTACCTGGCGCCCACGCTCCAGCCCATCCCAGTCCTGCCGTTGTTGGCCGTGGTGCTGCTCGTGCTCTACCTCAGCGGAGCGGCCCGGCTGTGGTTCTCGGGGCGGCGCTGGCCGGTCCTGCCCACGCTGTCCTTCGTGGTGGGGTGTGTCGTGCTCGCGGTCGTTGCCGGGGCCGGGGTTGAGGGCTACGGGTTCCGGCTGTTCTCGGTCTTCATGTTTCAGCAGCTGACGCTCATGATGGCAGTCCCGCCCCTGCTGGTGCTCGGGCGTCCCGGCACCCTCCTGCTTCGTGCCGTCCCGCACAACCGGATCGGCCGCGCAGTGCTCGTCACCGCGCACCGCAGCCTGCGTTCGCGCCTCGCCCGGGCCGCGATCCATCCCGCCTTCATGATCCCGCTGTTCCTGCTCGCCTTCTACGGGCTCTACTTCAGCGACCTGGCCGACACCGTGCTGCGCACCTGGGCCGGGCACACCGCACTCGAGGTCGCATTCCTGACCGCCGGCATCCTGTTCACGGTGCCGATCCTGTCCCAGGACCCGCTACCGATACGACAGACGTACCACGGGCGAGCGTTGGACCTGGTCGCCGAGATGCCCCTGCACGCCTTCTTCGGCGTCATCGTGATGATGGCCACGACCCCCCTGGTACCGCTCTTCGCCTCCCCACCGGCGAGCTGGCAGGTCGACCCGGACCGCGACCAGTGGCTCGCCGGCGCCCTGGCCTGGTCCTACGGTGAAGCACCGGGACTACTGATGCTCTTGATCATCGCGGTGCGCTGGCAGAGGTCGGACACGAGACACGCCATCGCCCGCGACAGGGCAATCGACAGGGACGGCGACCCCGAGCTCGACGAGTACAACGCCTACCTGGCCCGACTGAACCGAGCCGGGCCGGGGATGTGAGCCTGGCTCGCCTTCATCCCGTCGTCCCCGAAGATCGGGAAGCTGTGGCGTCATGTCGCGCCCGGCCTCGCCCGGGACGGGATCCCCGGCGTTTCGTTTGACGGTCGACGCCGGGCTGGCTGTCGCTGCGGGCGTCGAGCGCGAAGCCGGCCGTGAGGATCAGCGGGCCCGTCCGGCTGGCCTCGCCCTCGTGCTCCTCGGTGATCATCTCTTCCACAACAGCACTCGTCAGGGCGGCCCACGAGCGCAAGCATGGAGAGGATCAGGACGTCAAGCGTGCTCAGCAGCGCGACGTAGCCGAGTGTCGCACCCGGCAGGACCTGCACAGTGAAGCCGGCACCCATCAGGAGTCGGCGTCGGCGGCCCACTCCTGCGCGACGCAGCGTGGCGACGCTTCCAGAGGACTTCCAGGTACATGGTGGTCCCTGAAGCGGCAGCCAGCGCACCGGGTCGTCTGCATATCCTGGGGACGTAGGTCCCATCGGGCGCTCCGGCGCCCCTGCCGACAATTGGGCCACGGACCGGCCCGGTCCCCCGTTGTAGGAGCCCGCCATGGCCGACGCCGTCCCTGCCGCCTCCAGGCGTGTCGCACACCGCTCTTCCGCTGTCTTGGCGCTGATCGGCGCCCTTGTCGCGGTCGTGCTCTCTGCGGCCACCGCAACGGCCGCAGCGGTGGCGGTCGAGACGAGGAGCCCGGCAACGCCGTTCCACGCGTCGGGTGTCGCCGGTGTAGCCGAGGCTGCCGAGTCGGGCGATGAGACCGTCGAGATCACGCTCTGGTACGGGCTGGAGTGCCCGAAGTGCGAGGCGGAGCGGGAGTGGCTCGCCGAGATCGACGACGAGTACGACATCGAGCTGACCGAGTACGAGGTCTGGCACGACGAGGCCAATCAGGAGCTCTTCCGCCAGGCCGGGGAGGAGCTGGGGTTCGACGCTGGGGCGGTGCCGGTCACCGTCATCGGCGAGCGGATCTGGATCGGCTACACCGAAAGCATCGCCGATGACATCGCGGACGGCATCGAGCGAGTGTCCCGGGGCGAGGCGCTGCCCGCGGGCGTCTACGGCACCGCGGGCGCCGGGACGTGCGACGACGCAGACGCTCTCGCGTGCGCTCCCGACGAGACCGGCGCCGAGATTGACGTGCCGTTCATGGGCACTGTCTCGCTCGACGACCAGAACCTGCTCGTGTCCACGCTGATCATTGGGTTCGTCGACGGGGTCAACCCGTGCTCGCTGTGGGTGATCTCCGTCCTGCTCACCGTCGTCGTGCGCACTGCGTCGCGGCGCCGGGTCGTCGCGATCGGCACGACGTTCCTGCTGGTCACCGCGGGGATGTACGCGCTCTACATGGCGGGCATCTACTCCGCGCTCACCGTGGTCGGCTTCCTCGACTGGATCCAGGTGGTCGTGGGGGTAGCGGCGGGGCTGTTCGCGGTGGTGAGCATCAAGGACTACTTCGCCTTCAAGAAGGGCCTCTCCTTCACGATCTCGGACTCCGCCAAGCCCGGGATCTACAAGCGAGTCCGTGCGGCGGCCGGGCACCACAAGCTCGTCCCCGCTCTTGCTGCGACGGTGGCCCTGGCGGTGGCAGTCTCCTTGCTGGAGACACCGTGCACGGCAGGGTTCCCGGTGCTGTGGACCGGGCTCCTCCAGGCGAACGGGGTGGGCTTCGCGGAGTCGGCAGTGCTGTTCGCCGCCTACATGGTCCCTTTCCTGCTCGACGAGTTCATCGTCTTCGGCATCGCCGTCGTGACCATGCGAGCCGCGAAGCTCCAGGAGAAGCACGGCGAACTGCTCAAGCTCTTCGCCGGCGTGACGATGCTGGCACTCGCGGCGGTGATGATCGTCGAACCGGAGCTCATGCAGAGCCCCGTCATCGCGGCGCTGCTCTTCGCCGGGGCGTTCCTGCTCGCCTGGCTGATCCACATGGTTACCGCCCGGGTCCGGCGGGCGCGCGTGTCCGCGCGGGAGGCCGCGGCGCAGGTCTGAGGCGACGAACGGTTCGGGCCCTCACGGGGACTGGCCGTCGTGGGATTGCGGCTACCGGGCCGTCCGATCAGCGGGCTCATCGGACCCCCATGGGGACTATCGACCCGGGGATGTTAGGTAAGGCGGCGCTAACTTCAGGTGTATGAGACCTGAGGAGCGCGGCACGGGCGCGAGCATGAGTGACGGCGTCCCGACAGCGGTGACGCGCCTGACGTCGCTGCGCCGAGGTGCGACCGGCCGCGTCGCGGGTCTGGACCCTGTTCTCGCTCCCGCGGTGCGCAGGCGACTGGCCGATCTGGGCTTCGTCGTCGACGCCGAAGTGCGCTGCCTACGGCGTGCACCTCTCGGCAGCCCCACCGTCTTCCGTATCGGTGAAACCGACCTCTGCCTCCGTCGGTCCTTGTCGGACCAGGTCCTCGTGGCGGTGCCGCGGTGAGCACCTGCCACGCCGAACCCAAGGTCACCACCGACGGGACGAGCATCGCCATAGTCGGTGCCCCGAACACGGGCAAGTCCTCGGTGTTCAACCACCTCACCGGACTGCGGGTGCGGACCGCCAACTACCCGGGGGTGACCGTCACGCGGACGAGCGGGCAGGTCTCCGACGGTGAACGACGGGTCAACATTGTTGACCTGCCGGGCGCCTACGGTCTGGACCCTGTGAGCCCTGACGAGGAGATCGTCGCCGACCACCTCGCCGGGCGCCTGCCCGGCGAGCCGGTGCCCGACGCGCTGCTTGTCGTCGTTGACGCGACAACGCTGCGCCGCACGCTCGGCCTGGTCTCACAGGCTCAGAGGACGGGACTGCCATGTGCCGTGGTCCTGACGATGACCGACGAGCTGGGCAGGCGAGGCGGCGCTGTCGATCCCGAAGCACTGTCGGCGGCGCTCGGCGTGCCGGTGCTGGTCGTCATCGGCCACCGGGGACGCGGCGTCGGCGCATTGCGCGCAACCCTGCTCGCTTGGACCGAGTGGGCCTCGCCCGTGATCCTGCCCCCGGACGACGAGGAGGGCCGTGCGGCGTGGGCCACGTCGGTGCTGGACCGGGCGCGCTACCGCCCGGCCGGTCCGCCACGGGCAACTGACCGCGTCGACCAGGTGCTCCTCCACCCCGTGTGGGGTCTGGTCGTGTTCGCCGCGGTCATGACGGCGTTCTTCCAAACGATCTTCGTCGTCGCCGCACCCCTCCAGGGCTGGATCGAGACGCTGTTCGCCTGGCTCGGGCGACTGGCCGCGGCCCACATCGACCAGCCAGTGGTCGCTGACTTCGTCGACCGCGCGCTCATCGGTGGCGTCGGTGGCGTGCTGGTGTTCCTTCCGCAGATCGTCCTGCTCTTCTTCCTCCTGGCGCTGCTCGAGGGGGTCGGTTACCTGTCCCGAGCAGCGGTCCTGATGGACCGTGTCATGGCGTTGTCGGGCCTGGACGGACGGGCCTTCGTGGCCATGCTGTCGTCGGTGGCATGCGCGGTGCCCGGCATCATGTCGACGCGCACCATGCCGTCCTCCCGTGACCGGCTCGCCACGATGCTCGTCAACCCCCTGATGCCGTGCTCCGCGCGCCTGCCGGTGTACGTCCTGCTCGTCGCGATGCTGGTCCCAGCCGAGAGCACGGTCGGCCCGCTGAGAGCACAGGGCCTCGCGATGCTCGCCCTGTACGTGCTCGGGGCCGCTTCGGCGATGGGCGTCGCGTCCCTCCTTTCCGCGACTCTCCTGCGCGGTGGCGGCGTCCCGTTCTACCTTGAGCTTCCTCCGTACCGGGTACCCACGCCCCGCAGCATCGGCGGGCAGGTCTGGACACCAGCCAAGCACTTCCTGCGCAAGACGGGCACGATCATCCTCGGCGCCACGGTCGTTCTCTGGGCGCTCATGACGTTCCCCACCCGCGCTGTCGAGACTGCAGGAATGGACGATGCGCAGGCCACCGCATACGTCCTGGACCACAGCTACGCCGCCGACGTCGGCCGGGCGGTGGAGCCGGTCTTCGAACCTCTCGGCTTCGACTGGCGCATCGACGTCGGCCTCCTCGGCGCGATGGCGGCCCGTGAGGTGTTCGTCGCAACGCTCGGCCAAGTCGCGGCCGCAGAGAACCCCGAGGACCCGCAAGCGGCCCTCGTGGGCCTCACTCGCACGTCGGGTGAGGACGCCGGCCAACCGCTCTTCACGGCGCCGACCATGGTCGCGCTCCTGGTCTTCTTCGTCTACGCGCTGCAGTGCGTCTCGACCCTGGTCACCCTGCGCCGGGAGTCGAACTCCTGGCGCTGGCCCGCCCTGGCCTTCGTGACCTACGGCGCGCTGGCCTGGGTCCTGGCTTGGGTGGCCCGCATGATCACCACGGCGATCGTCTCCACGTGACCACACGGGTGGGTCCAGCGGACACAACCGTCCCTCCTGAAGTCACATCGGGGACACCCGTGGCGGTGCATCCCGAGCGGACCGACGACGCCGCCACGGTGCGCTGGCACGTCGCCGGCGGCCTTCTCGCCGCGGACGACACACTGCTGCGCGAGGACCCGTACATCGCCCAACTCACCTCGGCCGGCGTCCTCGCCGGCGTAGCCGCCGACGGTGCGATCGTCACGACGCTCGCCGGCGGACACACCTGGGCCGGCGTCGGAGCTGCTGTGCGCGAGGCCGTCCAGCACGCGGTGACCACCCTGGGCCAGAGCCCCCTCGCCGAGGACCGGGACGCAGTGCTGGCCAGGCTCGCGAGGCAGGTCGTCCACGACGAGACAGGTCCGTACGTCGCCAGCCACGGGGGCCGCATCGATCTACTGGGCGTTCGCGCCGGCGCCGTCTACGTCCGCATGCGCGGTGCCTGCGATGGCTGCCCCGCCGCAAGCTGGACAATCCAAGCTCGCCTGGAGCGCCGCCTGCGCGCCGCCGCGCCGTGGCTGGTCGCCGTCCACGTCACCGAGGACCTCCCCGCTCACGACTTGAGCTCCTGTCCGATTCCGCCCACACGTGAGATGCACCGACCAGGATCGTTGTTGATGTAGCAGGAGACCTCCGGGTCGGTGTGACTACCACCACACTCACCTACCCACTGGCCTGGCACGGCCCCGGGACCGCGCCGCTGGCCGCGCGCAGGACCGGACCGCCCTACCAGAACCTGACTGCCCCGCTTGGGCTGGCCCGCGACGACCGAGTCAAGTGCGACACGCGGACAGGGCTTTGGCCCTGAGGACCGCGGTGCCCCCGGATCAGTTGTGAGGTGTCGATGATCGGCGGCGACCGGCGCCGACTCGCGCCTGTCGGGACGCGAACGCGCCGGCAATGACGGCGGCCGCTGCCAGGACGTAGGTGCCCAGCTCAGGGGCCGTCTGCAGACGGGCGGCCGGGGTGAGCGTGGTGCGCAGTGGGAGCGTCGCGATGAGCTCCTCGGCGGTGAACAGCCCCGTCTGGTTCAGCACGGAACCGTCGGGCATGATCATCGCGCTGACGCCGACCGTGGAGATCTGGATGGTTGCCCGGCCGTGCTCAGCTGCGCGGAAGCGTGACATCGCGAGCTGCTGGGTCGACTCCTGCGTGCGCCCGAACGAGGCGTTGTTGGTGGGGATGACGATCAACTCTCCCCCGGCGAGGACTCCTTCGCGGATGAGGTCGCCGTAGGCGACCTCAAAGCAGATGCCCGTGACGAGGCGAACCTCGCGGGCGAGACGCTCGATGGGGACGCTGATGAGGGCGGGGTCCGTGCCGGCTGTCATGTCGGTGGTGATCCGATCCACCAGCGGCGTGATCTGCCGGAAGAACTGTCGGTAGGGGACGTACTCCCCGAAGGGAACCGGGTGCTGCTTGGCATAGGTGGCGACTGCCCCCTCCCCCGCCTGCCACGCGACGATCTCGTTGAACCGGATGTCCTCGCCTTCGGGGAACCGCTGCGTCCCGAGCAGCAGTGGCGCGTCGACCGCTGCTGCGGCGGCGTCCACGAGCGCACCCTGGGCAGGGTCGGTGCGGGGATCGATGTCGGCGGCGCTCTCCGGCCAGACCACGAGATCAAGCCGACGCGTCCCCGCGGCGGCAGCGAGCCGCTCGGTGCCGGCCGCGTGGTTCGCCGTGACCTCCCGGGCCTGCTCGGCCCAGTTCGCGCCCTGCTGGGGAACGTTGCCCTGGACAGCTCCCACCCGCAGTGACCCGCGCTCCTCGCCGACGTACAGCGGGAGCAGCCCCGGCGCGACGGCGAGGACCACTGCCCCCAGCAGCGCTCCGCTAGCGGCCAGCATCGTCGTGCTACGCAGCTGCTGGATGAACATCGCCAAGAGTGCGCCGATCGCGACGACGAACGCGGAGACCAGGACCTCGCCACCGTAGGGAGCCAGCCGCAGCAAGGGTGCGTCCGTCTGGGAGAACGCCAGGACTCCCCAGGGGAAGCCTCCGAACGGCCACGACCCGCGAACCTGCTCAACGGCCACCCACAGGACACCTGCGGTGCCCGCCAGCGCCAGCGGGTAGTTGCGGAGCCAGGCAGCCCTCTGCGCCCAGACCCATAGTGCGCCGAACCCCGCGACGTACAGGGCCTGGAACAGGCTCAGCGCCATCCAGGGCGCGACGGAGCCGGTCGCTTGAAGAGCCCAGTGAACGTGCGGGAGGAAGAAGGCCAGGCCCCAGACCAGGCCGACGGCTCCCGCCCGGACCGGTCGCGCGCCGCGCATCGCGAGCAGCAGGCAGGCCACACCGACGTAGGCCAGCGGCCACCATCCCCGGTCGGGGAAGGCCAGGTTCGTCAGCCACCCGCCGGTGGCGGCGATGCCGAGCGCGATCAGGGGCGGTGGCTGGGTGGCCGCTGGTGCGGGATCTCTCGTGGGGCGCCGGGCAGCACGGCCCACTCCCGTCACGAGAGACGGTGGCGCGATGGTGTCCTCAGACGCCGGCATAGGAGTGCAGGCCCGTAATGAGCAGGTTGACGCCGACGAAGTTGAAGAGGAAGGCGCCGTATCCGGTGAGCGCGAGCCACCCGGCCTTCGTGCCGCGCCAGCCGGCGGTGGACTGGGCGTGGAGGTAGGCGGCGTAGAGCACCCAGGTGATGAAGGCCCAGGTCTCCTTGGGGTCCCACCCCCAGTACCGGCCCCAGGAGTCCTCGGCCCAGATCGCGCCGGCGAGAACGGCGAATGTCCACACGGGGAAGGCGAACAGGTGGGCGGTGTGCGCGACGCCCTCCAGGGTTGCGGCTGCGGGCAGCCGCCCGGCGTAGCCGCGGGTGGCGGCTCTGCGCGGGTCACGTGCGTCGGCCCGGCGGCGCAACAGGTACAGGGCGGTGGCGGCCGCGCCGACGGTGAACACGCCGCCGGAGATGATCGCTGCTGCGACGTGGATGACCAACCAGTAGGAGTTCAGCGCAGGGACGAGGTCACCGGCGGGGGTGTACAGCACGGTCACTGCCAGCCCCAGGCACAAGGTGACCAGCGCGAGGATCCACACGCCGAGGTCACGCACCGGGTGGCGCCGCAGGAATACCAGGTACGCCGCCGTCGCCGCCAGGGTGCCAGCGACGGTGAACTCGTACATGTTGCCCCAGGGCGCGCGGCCGACAGCGAGCCCGCGGGCCACGACGCCGGCCAGGTGCAGCACGAACGCCAAGATGGTCAGCGACGCCGCGATCCGCTCGTAGCGGCGCGCCGCCGACGCGCCTTCCGTCGACGGCACCGGATCGGCCGTCGAGGCCACTGCGACGGTGACCGCCGCGGGTGCGCCGACAGTTGCCGGCTCGAGGACGCCCGTCTGCGGTGCCGGTCTGCGAGGCATCGCCGCCCGGTAGGCGTAGACGAGCATCGCCAGGGCGTAGACAGCGATGGCGCTGTAGATCAACCGGTCGCTGAGCTCAGCAAGGTAGGCGGGGGTGAGCACGGTCAGTCCTCTCGGTCCGGTGGGGAATCGGCGGTGCCGGCCGTGACGGTGCCCGGCAGGGCTGTGAGCACCGATGAGAGCTCGTCCGGGTCTGGTCCGCGACGGGTCAGCGCGTAGGTCGCCGCTTCGATCGTCGAGGTCTCACCTCCAGGGGGGCGGGTCACCCGGATCCAGATCCGGCGCCTGCGAACGCCGAGCGAGACCGTCAACCCGAGCAGCAGCGCAACGGCTGCCACCAGGGCGATCTCCTTGCCTGGATCGTGGGCGATCTGGAAGTTGGCGAACCGGGAGACCGACTCGAACGTCAGGGTGCCCTGCCCGTCGGGCAGGGTCATCGACTCGCCCGGTCGCAAGGCGCGCGCGAACGGCTGGTCGCCCTCCGACACCTGGATCAGATCGGTCTTGTCGAGGCGGAACACCGACTGGGGTTGGCCGTCGGCCAGACCGAGGTCCCCGGTGTAGGCGGTGAGCAGGAGCTGGGGGTCGACCATGTCCGGGAAGAGCGAGCGGGGCCCGGCGACCGGGTCGACGGAGGCGGTGGGCAGGAAGAACCCTTCGAACCCCAGCTGGGTCGGTTGCGCGTCGGGAACCTTGATCACCCCTTCGGAGGACAGGTTCCCGTCGAAGGGCACGAACACGACCGGGCCCGCGAAGACGGTCTGTCCACGCCCGTCGCGGACGCTGACCACCGGAGCGTACCCGTGGCCGGTGAGGAAGACCTTCGTGCCTTCGACCCGCAGCGGGTGGTTGACCTCCACGGTGACCGCCTCGGGGGCACCGCTGGGTGTGCGCCGCACGGTCACCGCCGCCTGGAAGTCCCGGGCGCTGCCGCGCTGGGGGCCGGACGTCTCGAACTCGGCGGTGAAGTCGTCCAAGGTGAACGAGAACGGCGTCAGCGACTCCGCGTCGGTCAGGGGGCCGGGGGTGAACTCGTCGTACTGCAGGCGGGTGTTGGTGAAGGAGGCCCCCTCCACCACGATCACCCTCCCCTCGAAGCCGAACAACGACCCGACCGCCACCCCGAAGAGGAGGACCAGCAAGGACAGGTGGAACATGAGGTTGCCGACCTCGCGCAGGTACCCCTTCTCCGCCCGGACGACGCCTTCGTCGACCACGACACGAAACCTCCTGGCCCGTAGGTGTGAGGCCGCCGCCTCCAGGACCTCGCGGGGGGCTGCGGTGGAGAGCAGCTGCCGGTGGTCGTCGAGGCGCGCGAGGTTGGTCGGTGGGCGGGCGGGCTCGGCGCGCGCGGACTGCCACAGCCGGGCCGCGCGGGGCAGCACGCAGCCGGTCATTGAGACCATGAGCAGCAGGTAGATCGCGGCGAACCAGGGCGAGGAGTACACCTCGAAGAACCCCAGTCGGTCCAGCCACGGCCCTACCTCCGGGTTGTCTCGGACGAAGCGCGTGACGGCACCGGGATCGAAGGCCACCCCTCGTTGCGGCAGCAAGGACCCGGGGACGGCGGCCAGGGCCAGTGCGAGCAGGAGCAGCACCGCGGTGCGCATGGATGTCAGCGTCCGCCAAGCCCACCGCGCCCACGCCACCGACCCTTGGCCGGTAGGTTGCGGCGGGATCGCCATCACCCCGGGCCGAGCGGCTTCCGCAAGCCGTTCGCTTGGGGCCGCGGCGTCGAGCGCATCGGGGCGCGACGCCGAGGGCGCCGCGACGCCGACGGTGGGGTCACGGGCAAGGTGCCCAGGTCGCTGGCTCACCGGTCCGCCGGAGAGTCTTCGCGCGAGTCCACCATCCGGTCCAGCACGGTGACCTCGACGGTCAGGGAGCTGACGATCGCCTGGGCAAGGCGGCGGACGTCCTCGTCGCCGACGAGCTCGAGAGCAGCCTCAGCCATGGTGACGACCGGCGGGTGTGCTCGTGCTGCACTGGCTGCTGGACGTGGGCGGCCGACACCGACCAGCACGCTCACGCCAGTGATCCGGGCCGTCCGGCGGCGTTCAACCTGCCGCTGCTGCTCACCGATCACGGTCAGCCGGGCGGCACGCACCGCCGCGTCCTGCCTGCTGTTGGCCATCAGGTCAGATACCTCTCGGCTTGGTGTGGCTCACAGAACAGTGGAGTAGCTGGAGATCGTGGACTGCAACGCGCGCATCAGGTGGTCCCACACGCCCGTGGCCAAGAGAAGGCCGGTCGCGATGAGCATGACCGCACCCGCCCGCTTGATCGCCACCGTGTGCCGGCGTGCCCAGGTAGTTGCCGTCAGTGCCCGGCGCATCCCCAGACCTACCGCGATGAACGGCACACCGAGCCCGGCGGCGTACACCCCGGCCAGCACCGCCCCGCGTCCGGCGCTGGCCTCGGTGAACGCCAGTGTCTGGACCGTGGCGAGCGTCGGCCCCAGGCACGGTGTCCAGCCCAGCCCGAAGGTGACCCCCATCAGCGGTGCACCCAGAAGCCCCGCCTTCGGGCGAAGCCGTGGCAGCAGCTGGCGCTGGGATCCGGGGAACCAGCCGGCGAAGACCAGTCCCATCACCACGACCACGACACCCAGGATGCGCGTGAGCACCGCTTGGGAGGACTGCAAGGTGGCGCCCAGAGCGCCGAACAAGGCGCCGTAGGCGACGAACACCGCCGCGAACCCCAGAATGAACAAAGCGGTGCCCACCACCACCGGGCGTCGCCGCGTGGCGGCGCCCGGATCCAGCAAGGGGCCACCTGCGACGTAGGAGACGTACCCCGGCACCACCGGGAGCACGCACGGGGAGACGAACGAGATCAGCCCGGCCAGGGCCGCTACCCCCGCGGCTGCCAGCATCGGCCCGGCCGCGACGACGTCCTGCACCGCCGCGGTCACGACCGCCCCGTGGCCTGCTCGGCAAGGATCGTGTCCAGCAGGGCGGTCAGGGTCGACTCCTCGACCGCACCCAGGACGCGGGCTGCGGGGCGGCCGTCACGGTCCAGGATCAGCGTCACCGGAACCCCGGAACCCGGAAGGTGCTCGGCCAGGCTGAGTAGGCCCTTGCCGTCGCTGTCGTCGATGCTCGGGTAGGTGATCCCGTAGCTCTGCTCGAAGGCGATGGCCGCAGCCGCGTTGTCCCGCACGTTGACACCCACGAACCGCACCCCGTCGCCGGAATACGCCGCCGAGGTGGCAGCAAGGATCGGCGCTTCTTGGCGACACGGCGCGCACCACGACCCCCAGACGTTGATCACCACGACATCGCCGCGCCACGCCGCGATGTCGATCACCTCACCGGTCAAGCCCATGCCCGACAGGCCAACGGGGTCCGCCCGGCTCCCTGGCGGGTACTCGGTCACCGCTCTGCTCTCGGTCGATGTGGAGGTCTGCCCGGCCGCCGCGCCACCGCCTCCCGTCAAGAAGTCCGTAAGCTGCACCGCCACCAGGGACCCGGTGAGCAGCACCAGGACGACCGTGATGACCCGAAGGCGGGTGAGGAGCGGGCGCGACTTCTTCGGCGCGGCGGTTCCCCGCGCCGAAGAGCCGGCGACGACAGGCTCATCCACGATCGGCCACGACCAACCGTCCGGGCACGTCGCTCACTACAGCGGCGCGCTCCGGCTCCGCTCGGCGCAGGTGACGAGTCGCCGGCGTCTTCTCAGGGCCCTCTGCCTCGGAGCTCGACACGTCCGAGCACAGCAGGTCACACCCGGCAGGCGTCATTTGGTCATGCTACTGGGCGTGGATATGAGCCACGCTCGCCGGGTGACGCCGGCCTCGGGGGCACCTCGCTGTGCAGCGCCGCCTCACCCGATCTCTCGGGTGGGCGTGCCGTCCTCGCTGGAGGCGGAAGGTGTCGGGTGGCGCAGCGTGGTCAGGACCAGCAGCGCCGCCCCGGTGACGATGGCGGTGTCGGCGAGGTTGAAGGTCGGCCACCACCCGGTGTGCAGGTAGTCGGTGACCACCCCGTCCCCGGCCCGGTCGACGACGTTCGCGGTGGCACCGCCGAGGATCAAGGCCAACGCGGCAAGCCGCCCACGGGAAGGGCCTGTCGCGGCCCGCCAGGTGACGACGCCGAGCGCGGCGGTGATGGCCGAGGTCACGGTCACCACCAGCCATGCCGGCGCGCCGGCCCCGACCGAGAAGGCCACCCCGGGGTTGTAGGCCAGTCGCAGGTCGACCAGGCCCAGACCGACCACCCGGTCCTGCAGCGCGGTCACCGCCCACGCCTTGGCGCTCAGGTCGACGGCGGCGACCGCGGCGGCGCCTAGACCGGTTGCCAGGCGTCGCCGTGCCGGACTCGGGACGGCCCTCACCCCCACGTCCGTGGTGGACGCGGTCACCGCGCAGCCATCGCTGCGTGCTCGGGAGCCGCGGGGGCGCCCGTGGCGGTGTCCTGCGGTAACGGCTGGGTGCGGCCGGCGCGGACACCGTTGGCGATCACGAAGACCTCGGCGACCTCGTGGACCAGGACCACCGCGGCCAGGCCAAGGACGCCGAACAGCGCCAGCGGCATCAGCACGATGATGATCGCCAGGGACAGGCCGACGTTCTGCAGCATGATGCGTCGGGCCCTGCGGGCGTGGGCGAACGCCTGGGGCAGGTGACGCAGGTCCTCGCCCATCAGGGCGACGTCGGCGGTCTCGATCGCCACGTCGGTGCCCATCGCGCCCATCGCGATCCCCAGGTCGGCGGTCGCCAGGGCGGGGGCGTCGTTGACGCCGTCACCGACCATGGCCGTGCGGCGCTGGGTCCGCAGCTTCGCGACCAGCGCGGCCTTGTCCTCCGGGCGCAGGTCGGCATGCACCTCGTCGATGCCGACCTCTCGGCCCAGTGCGTTGGCGGTCAGTGTGTTGTCGCCGGTGAGCATGGCGAGGTGGTACCCGTCGCGGCGCAACTGGGCCACGACCTGAGCGGCCTCAGCACGCAGTTCGTCGCGAACCGCGACCACCCCCAGCAGCTGTCCGTCCTCCTCGATCAGTACGGCGGTGGCACCGGCCTGCTGCATCCGCTCCACCTCGCCTGCAAGTGGACCGGCCTGGACCCAGCCGGGGCGACCGAGCCGGACCGTCCGACCGTCGAACGTGCCGGTGAGCCCGGCACCTGGCACGGCCTCCACGTCGGTCGCGGGTGTGACCGCCGGAACCGCCTCCAGGATCGCCCGCGCCAGGGGGTGCTCGCTGCGGGCCTCCAGAGCGGCCGCCACCTCCAGGACGCGGGCCCCGGTCCGGCCGGGGGCGGGCACGACGGCGACGACGGCGGGAGCGTTGCGGGTCAGGGTCCCGGTCTTGTCCAGGGCGACCCCACGGATCGCGCCCAGGGCCTCCAGCGCCGCGCCGCCCTTGATCAGCACGCCCTGCTTGGAGGCTGCCCCAATGGCTGCGACCACCGAGACCGGCACGGAGATCGCCAGCGCGCACGGCGAGGCCGCGACCAGGACCACCAAAGCCCGCTCGATCCACGTGCCGGGGTCCCCGAGGAGGCTGCCGGTGACGGCGATGAGGGTGGCGGCGATCATCACCCCGGGCACCAGCGGTTTGGCGATGCGGTCTGCCAGACGCTGCGCCTCGCCCTTGCGGGACTGCTCGGCCTCCACGATCCGCACGATCCGCGCCAGGGAGTTGTCCTCCGCAGTGGTGGTCACCTCGACCTCGAGGGCGCCCGAGCCGTTGATCGACCCGGCGTACACGGTCTGTCCGGGTCCGGCCTCCACGGGCACCGACTCCCCGGTGATCGCCGATACGTCCAGGGCTGTGAGACCGGTGCGGATCACCCCGTCGGTGGCCACCCGCTCCCCCGGCTTGACCAGCATCAGGTCCCCGACCCGCAGGTCGCCCGGGGCAACGGTCGTCTCCGAGCCGCCGCGCAGCACCGTGGCCTGAGCCGGGACCAGGTTGAGCAACGCACGCAGGCCGCGTCGCGTGCGCGCCAGGGAGTACTCCTCCAGTCCCTCGCTGATCGAGAACAGGAACGCCAGGGCCGCGGCCTCAGCCGCCTCACCCAGCAGCACCGCGCCGACCGCAGCAATGGTCATCAGCGTCCCGACACCGATCTTGCCCTTCGCCAGCCGCCGGAGCGTGCCAGGCACGAACGTCCACGCACCGACCAGCAGAGCGACCCAGTTCAGGACCAACGCAGCGGCGGGTTGCTCCATGGACCCGGCGACCCAGCCCGCCAGGAGCAGCACCCCGGCGACGGCGGCGAAGCGCAGCTCGCTGACCTCCCACAGCCGCTCGGCCTCGCGCTCCTCGCCGTCCTCGCCGGCAGGGGTGGTCTCGTCGTCGGCGCATCCGCATGCGTCGCTCATCGTGCGGTCTCCTTCGTTGCGGGGATCGGGTCACGGTCGTCGGTTGCTGGGTCTGCGTAGGTCGGGCACAAGGCCACGGCGTTGCCGGTCGCCGCCAGCAGGGCCTCCGCCGCCGCCAGCAGATCCATCAGCTCGGGGCGGGTCAGGTGGTACACCGAGGCGCGACCCTGCGCGCGGTAGTCGACCAACCCGCAGTCACGCAGGCACGCCAGGTGCGAAGACACGGTGGACTGGCCCAGGCCCAGCTCTGCGCACAGGTCCACCACCCTGGCCTCACCCACCGCCAGGCGACGGACCAGCGAAAGACGCGTCGGATCGGCCAGTCCCCGGAACAGGGCGCCGGCCGGGGCGAGCTCCGCTCGACCAATTAGATCAGGACTTGCAGCGATCATCGACATAGGACGATACTAGCGTCCCAACGGCTTGACCGACAACCAGGGAGACGACGGCACCCTCACCTGCCTCGCACCACTTGCCCTAGCCTCGATCCACCGACAAGAGCGAGCGGGCGTCGTCTCGGGGCGGGCTACCTCCCGAACCTCCACGCAACCACCCTGCGCCGACCTATGCGGCCTTGGGTTCGCGGTAGGCGAGCAGGCGGAGGGCATTGGCCACCACCAGCAGGGTGGATCCCTCGTGGACCAGGACGGCTAGCCCGATTCCCATGAATCCGAAGATGGTGGCCGGGATCAAGAAGACGACGACGCCCAGGCTTGCCCAGAGGTTCTGCCGGATGATGCGGCTGGACCTCCGGCTGAGGTTCACGGCGAAGGGGAGCCGCTCAAGGTCATCACCCATGAGCGCGACGTCGGCGGTCTCCATGGCCACATCCGAACCGGCGGCGCCCATGGCGATCCCAACGGTGGCGTTGGCCATGGCGGGCGCGTCGTTGACGCCGTCGCCGACCATCGCAACCTTGCCTTCCCTGGTGCGCAGCTCGATCACGGCCTTGACCTTGTCTTCGGGCAGCAGGTCTCCGCGGGCCTCGTCGATGCCGAGCTCCCCGGCAACGGCATCCGCAACGGTCTGGTTGTCTCCGGAGAGCATGATCATTCGACTGATGCCCGCCTGGCGCAACTGGGCGACGACACGTGCCGCGGAGGCGCGAGGGGTGTCCATGACGCCGAGGACGCCCAGGTACCGGGTTGCGCGGCGCACGACCACGGTGGTCCGCCCCGACGCTTCGAGCCTGCTGGCGGTTTCGGTGATCTCCCCGGTCAGCGGCGCTCCGTCGACCTCGCTGAAGAGTCGCTGCTTACCGATGTGAACCTCTTCGCCGTCGATCATGGCACTGACCCCGCGGCCGGTGATGCTGGTGACCGCGCCGGCTTTGAGCAAGGGCGTCCCGTCGAGCCGGGCGCGGGCGGCCGTGACGATGGCGGCGGCCAGGGGGTGATCGCTTTGTGATTCGACCGCGAGGGCGACGCTGAGCAGTTCGGATTCCTCGATCCCGGCGGCCGGTGCGACGTCGGTCATCTCCGGCTTGCCCAAGGTGAGTGTGCCGGTCTTGTCGAAGGCGATGGCGCGCAGGGTGCCGAGGTTTTCCAGCGGGCCGCCGCCCTTGATCAGCAGCCCGCCGCGTGCGGCGCGCGCCAAACCGCTCAGGACCGCGCTCGGCGTGGAGATCGCGAGGGCGCACGGGCTGGCGGCGACGAGCACGGCCAGGGCACGGTACAGGGTCGCGGAGAACGGTTCGTCGATGACCAGGCCAGCGAACAGCAGCACGACGACAAGGATCAGCACGGCGGGGACGAACACCCGCTGGAACCGTTCGGTGAAGCGCTGGGTGGGAGAGGTCTGGGCTTGGGCTTCGCTGACCATCCGCACGACGCGGGCGAGCGTCGAATCCTTGGACAGCCGGGTGACCTCGATTTCCAGCGCCCCTGGCCCGTTGACGGTCCCGGCGTAGATCCGGCTTTCCGCGGGGATGTCCTCCTCGCGGCGAGGGGCCTGGGGGGCAAGCGGGGCCTTGTCGACCGGAATGCTCTCCCCGGTCACGGCCGCCTGATCAACGCTGCTGCGACCGACGGTGACAAAACCGTCCGAGGGGATGCGTGTGTTCGGTTTGATGATGACGGTGTGAGTCGCCCTGGGGAGGTTGGAGGTTCCTGACCTTGGAAACGAGGATGGAGCCATGCCACGAGAGGTGTCGAAGGGGAAGCCGACCACGCGTCGGTACTCCGAGGAGGAGAGGGCCGCGGCGGTGC